>Ga0123357_10005206_pt1 | contig 15525 bp, 5 predicted proteins | sample TergutEmb28metaG_FD_89873 | JGI IMG/M metagenome (GOLD analysis project Ga0123357, IMG submission 89873) | Embiratermes neotenicus P4 segment gut microbial communities from Petit-Saut dam, French Guiana - Emb289 P4 | ecosystem: Host-associated > Arthropoda: Insects > Digestive system > Gut ... | reverse complement strand
GGCCCGTCCGGCTGTTTGGATGGTTTCACGCGAAGGAATGGTTTTGAAGGAATGGTTTTGTTTTTTATCCACAGATGACACAGGTGACCCAGCGCGGCTCCGCCGCAACCGAAAGAAAGGCATGGCCACAAAAAGGCACTCTACGAGTCCGCGAGTGGCCTGACAAAGACACAAAAATTTCAATCCATGATAGCCACAAAAAACACGAAGTTTCTCCACCCAGACGAGAGTCTCCCGCGCGCCTATAGGCGCCTTGTGGCGTTCATTCGCCGGACGGAATTTTTGTGGTTTTTGTGGCTAAAAAGGTTTGGTTTTTCTTGTGCCTTTTGCGCCTTTTTGCGGCCATTTGAAAATGCACTTATTACCGAAGAGAATCGTTCACGCTTGTGTGCGATTTTACGGTATTGATTTACAGATGCCAATCCAACGGAGGGTTTTTATCTGTGTCCATCTGTGCCATCTGTGGATAAAAATGGTTTTTGAAAAAAAGAGAAATGAGATCGCATGAAAGCGCGTGGAGTTTTGATGGCCTCCCAAAACTCCGCGGTTCTCTGCGTTGTCGGCAAACCGGGTGAAAAAAGCCGGTTTCGTCCGCGAGTTGGCGAAGACGGGGTAATAGACGTGTTGGGTTATAGGAAATCGGTCGATTTTCGCTATTTTTGCTGCTCTGACGGGCCGTTGGCCCTTCAGAATCAACCAAAACAACAGATTCCTTATAACCCAACACGTCTAATGAAATTGCGTCCGGTGAAATTGGAAGTCGGGCGTCGCGCGGAAATGCGTGGCAATGCGGCGCGCGCGTTGTTTCCAATTTCAACAGCCAATTTGGCCGCGCGCCGGCTTCATCGCCGTCTGGCGCGCAGCGCCAGCAGCGCGGCGGTCGCGGCGAGATAGAGCAGGCTCGGCGCACCGCCGCCACCGCCTCCACCACCTCCTCCTCCGCCGCCGGAGGAAGTGCCGCCGCCGCCGCCGCTGGCGGCGTTCACGGTGAGCGTGGCGGTGTTGCTGGCGACCGAGTTGTTCACCATGACGCGGTAGCTGCCGGCGTTTGCCGTTTGCGCGTTGGTTATCGTATAGCTCGCGCCGGTTTCACCGGGTATGTTTGTCCAGGCGCCGGCTGTGTTTTTCTGCCATTGGTAGGAGAGCATGTTGTTGGGGGCCGTGATGGTGAAGGTCGCGTTGCCGCCGGCGGTGATGGTTTGCGTGGCGGGCGTGATGACGGGCGCGGCGGGCGCGCCGACAATTACTTGGAAGGCATCGCTGGCCACGATTCCTTCGGCGGGGGTCGTCAGTTCAACGGAATAGTAGCCGGCGTTGGCGGCGGCGGCGTTGGTGATTTTGTAGTCGGCTCCGGTCGCGTCGGTGATGTTGAGGTTGTTGAGATACCATTTGGTCGCGGCGGGGGTGAAGGGGGTCGCGCTGGTGGCGCTGGCGGTGAGGGTGATGGCGCCGCCGGCGGGGACGTTCGCGCTGCCGGCGCCGACGAAGGTCGCGTTGCCGCCGGTCACGGTGATGCGGGCGGTGGCGCCGGAGTAGGGGTCGGGGGGCGGGGTGGAGCTTCCGCCGGTGGTGTTGCCGGCGGCGTTTTTGATGAGGGTGGGGAGGGTGTCGGCGCTGGCGGCGTCCATCTGGTAGGAGGCGGCGGGGGTGAAGACGGTGTCGGCGTAGGGGGTCGTGGCGCCGGCGCCGGTGGAGCCGGGCGCGAGGTTGTCGAGTGTGCAGACGAGGCCGGTGGATTGTTTGGCGATGGGGTTGGCAACGTTTTCGTAGACGTTGCGGATGGAGAGGATTTGCGCGCCGGCGGCGGCGATGGTGGCGTTGGTGTTGGCGCCGCCGGGGGCGATGTAGTTGTTGAACATGAGCACGCGGGCGTTGGTGACGGAGGGGATGTTGGTTTTGAGGCCGGCGCCAAAGTAGTTGTGGTCGAGGATGACTCCGGTGGGGGCGTTGGAGGTGGAGATGGTCATGGCGGAGCCGGGGGCGGCGGGCGGGGCGGTGAATTTGTTCCACGAGAGGGCGATGTTGTCGGCGTTGCCGGTGATGGCGACGGGGGCGTCGTTGAAGGTGCAGTTGGCGATGGCAATGTCGTTGGCGGCGGTGATGGCGAGGGTGGAGGTGGTGAAGTTGACGCCGGTGACCATGGTTTCGCCGGTGCGCGCGGTGATGGTGAGGGGGCCGGCGATGGTGGCGGTGTCGTCGGCACCGCGTATGGTTTTGGGGGTGGAGATGGTGGCGCCGTTGGCGAGGGCCAGGTTGGTCGTGCCGGCTGGCACGGTGACGGTGCCGGTGGTGGATTCGAGGAGGGCTTTGAGGCTCAGCGCGTCGCGTGTTGGCGTGTCGACGTTGAAAGAGAGGGTGGCGGCTGCGCTGGTGGCGATGTTGGTGATTGAGTTGATGTTGTTGGTGACGATGCAGCGGTATTGGTTATTATCGAGAGAGTAGGGGACGTTGGTGAGGGTGAGGGTGGCTGTGTTGACGCCGCTGTAGGGCGCGGTGTCGGAGATGCTTGACCAGATGGAGCCGCCGGCGGGAAGGGTTTGCCATTGGTAGAAGGGAGCGGGGTTGCCAGTGGCGGTGACGACGAGGCTGGTGTCGCCGTCCATGTTGACGTAGGTGTCCACGGGGGAGGTGACGATGGTGGCCGAAAAGAAGACGTTGAGGTAGACGACGCTGTTGACTGCGCCACGGGTGTTTTGGGCGGTGCAGAAGTAGATGTAGCCGTTCATGTCGGAGGTGACGTTGGAGATGGTGAGCACGGGGGTGAGGGCGCCGGTGCTGTGGCCGTCTTCGTCAGCGCTGCTGACGGGATAAGAGCCTTCGTTGTCGGGCGGGGTGTTGTTGTTATAGGTCCATGTGTAGGAGGGCGCGGGGTTGGTGGTGGAGCTGGCGGTCATTTGTATGGTGTCGCTGGTGGCAACGTTAAGGGTGCCGCTGTAGGTGATGAAGTGGGTGCCACCGATGATGATGGTGGTCGGGATGCTGAGGGTGGTGGCGGAGGTGACGACTTGGATGTCGGCAGGGCCTGGCGGGGTGGGTTCAGGGCGGGAGGTGGCGGTGGCGTCGAGGGTGTATTGGCCGATGCTGCCGTAGTTGCTATATTCGGGGTCGGCGCAGCCGGCGCCGTTGACGCGGAGGTAATAGGTGCCGGGGGTGAGCGACCAAGGCAGCCAGGCGTCTTGCGTGAGGGCGGCGGTGGCGGACGTGGCGGCGCCGGGGAGTGGCGTGCCGGCTGAGTCGAGGATGGTGAGTTGCGCGACAAAGGAGGGGTTGTTGGCGGCGGGCGTGACGGAGAACCAGCTGGTGCCGGCGGCGGCGACGGTGTATTTGTAGTAGTCGGCGTCGGCGTCGTTGCGGATGACGCCGGTGGCGGTGAAGGTGAGCGCGACGGTTTTCGCCGTGTCGAGGGAGGTGCCGTCGGTTTTCACGATGTAGCCGGTGGCGCCGGGGCCGGCGGCGGCGTAGGTGGCGTAGACGTAGGCGATGGTGTTGTCCATGATATCGAGTTCGTCTTCGCAGGAGGGGGCAAAGCGCGTGCCGGAGTTGCTGGCGTCGGGGTATTCGCCTTTGGCCCATTGGATGACGTTGGCGTTGGATGATCCCATGATGGGCCCCCACGACATGATGGTGGTGCCCGTGCCCGCGTAGTATTCCGTGGTCGAGCCGGAGACGGTGAGGCTCATGTGGTGGAGGCCGAAGGTGTGGCCGAGTTCGTGGGCGATGGTGTCAGCGTCGTTGACGAAGACCCAGCAGGGCACTTTATCCGAGGAACCCGCGGCGCCGGCACCGAAGGTGCCGACGTCGGAGACGCCGGTGGTGTCGGGCGAGATATCTTCGGAGGAATTGAGATACCAGTCTTTGGTTGGGGTGATGATGCAGAGCGCGCGCTTGTCTTTCGGGGCGCCTTCGTAGAGAGCGGATTTAGTGGTGACGTTGATGTTGAAGGGAGCGAATTTTTCGGCGACGCCTTTGCAGATGACGTTGATGTCTTCCACGCTGGCGGTGGAGGGCGCGGCGACAATGGAGGTGCCAGTATACTTGATCCATTCGTCGGCGTCCACCGTGGCGCCGTCGAAGCATAGGTAAATGACGGCGGCGGCGCCGGGGCGGCTTTCGAAATCGGGGGCTGGCTCGGTGCGCACGGCGTCGGTGGCGTCGGTTTGCGTGGCGCGGTGAGCGGCGGGGGAAATGGCGGAGGCGATGTCGGCGGAGGCGTTGGAGGAGAAGGCGGGGAGAGCGGCGGCTGGTTGCGTGGCGCGCATTTCGGCGGAGACGTTTTTGGCGGGGATGATTTTCGCTTTCGGCTTGGCGGGCGCGCTGGGGAAGCAAATGAGGTCGGAGAGCGGCACGGCTCGGATGTTTGCGCGCGCGGTGGCGGCGTCGGTGTCGATGACGTAGGCGGTGGCGGTTTCGGGGAACATGAGGTTGCCGTAAACCTGGCCGTTGGCGTCGAGCGCCATGAGGAAGGTCGCGCCGCGTTTGCCGGAGAAGGAAAGGGTGCCGCCGACGCGCTGCGTGCCGTGGTCGTCCATGGCGACGTTGACGTGTCCGCTGGCGAGTTCGCCGGTGGGGAGGGCGATTTCGATGTCGTCGCCGCGTTTTGCTTGCGCGAGGATTTTCGCGGTGGCGCGTGTGTCGAAGTCGGCCACGACTGGCTTGGCGGAGGCGGCGGGAGTGGCGGTGGTGTCGCGCAATGTCAGTTGCCACAATCCCGCCGCCGTGCCCACCGTGCGCGCGGGCGCGGGCGCGGGTTGCGACGCGGGCGCGATGGCGTCGTCCGGCGCGAGCGCGGGCGCGGAAGACAAAGCGGAAGCCAGGGGCGTTTGCGGTTGCGTTTGTGATTGAGTCGGGGAAACCGGCGACGCGCTGGAAGCATCCGGCGCGGAAAAAGTCGCGGCGCGGCGAAGCGACACGGCGACGATGGCAACAAGAACAAGGGCGCAAATTGTCACGCCCAGCATGAGGATTTTTATACGGCGGGAAAACATGCCGCGCAGTCAGTCAAATACGCGCCCGCCGCGCAAGCATTTGATAAAACAATTGTCAAGCCACGGGAGCCACGGGAGCCACGGGAGCCGCGACTCGCGGGTGCGCGGGCGCGACTCGACGGGCCGCGACTCGCATAAAAAACCCGCCCCAAAAACGGAGCGGGTTGGGCGGATTGAAATTCGCGCGATGCCTCGCGTCGCGGACGCGCGCGCGGACGCGAAAAACTCACTTCTGCCACGTGCGCTTTTTGTGGCGGTTGGCTTTCAGCCGCTTGCGGCGTTTGTGCTTCGACATTTTCAGACGGCGTTTTTTCTTCAGATTGCCCATGGTGTTTTGTGTTTTGTGCGGTGTGCGGTGCGCGGAGCTAGTGCGAAACTAGAGCGGGAGGTTAAGTGTTGTTAGTGTTGCTAGTGCTAGAGTGTTGTTAGTGATGCGAGCCGCAGACCTTGCATCGCTTCCCGCGCGCTGTAAAGCGTTTTTAACCCGCCTCCCCCATTTTTCCATTTTTCAATCTCCCCGATTGACACCCCTCGCGCGCCGCCTAGCGTCTTTCGCTTTTCACTCTTCACCGTCACGTTCCACACTCCTTCTCTTCACACATGATCACCTGGATTCAGAAAACCTTCCAACAACACTTCCGCATCGTCTTCCTCGTGCTGCTGGCCGTTGTCGTCATCTCCTTCGTCTTCGTCTTCAACGCCTCCTCCGGCCTCGGACGCAGCCAGGCCGGCTCCGTCAAACGCCCCTTCTTCGGCCTCAACCTCGGCAACGAGCAGGACCGCGCCCGCCTCATGCGCGACGGCTCCCTCAGCGCCATCCTCCAATTCGGCGGACTGCCCAGCGCAACCCAAATCCAGCAACACGCCTACCGCCGCGTCGCGATGCTCCACCTCGCCGACCAACTCCGCATCCCCGCCCCCTCCGACAACGACATCCGCTCCTACATCCAAATCCTCGGCATCTTCATGGACCGCCAAGGCCAGTTCAACCCCACCCTCTACGCCAGCATCCGCCAAAACCCAGAAGCCCTCAGCCAAGCCGTCAACTACAACATCACCCAAGCCGACTTCGCCCGCATCCTCTCCGAAGACACCCGCATCGCCGTCACCACCCAACTCCTCGCCGGCCCAGGCTACACGCTCTCCTCCGACATCCAGCAACTCCTCGCACGCATCGGCACCACCTGGACTCTCCAGACCGCCACCATCGACCGCGACAGCTTCAAACCCGCCATCACCCCCACCGACGCCCAAATCACCCAACAATTTGAAACCAACCGCGACCGCTACACCATCCCCCCCCGCGTCCGCGTCAACATCGCCGAAATCCCCGCCACCGCCTTTGCCGACGCCATCGTCCTGAGCGCCACCGACGTGCGCGCCCTCTACGACGCGAACCCCGCCCGCTTCCCCAAACCCGCCAACACCGCCCCCACCGCCCTCGCCGCCCCCTCCACCCCCGACAACGACTTCGCCCTCGTGCGCTCCCAAGTCGAAACCGCCCTCCGCCAGCAACTCGCCCGCAACGCCGCCTACAAAGCCGCCATCGACCTCTCCGACAAACTCTACACCGACAAAATCGCCCCCGACACACCCGCCTTCGCCCAACTCCTTGAAAAAAACCACGCCACCCTCAACACCACCACCCCCGCCTTCTCCGCCGACGACATCCCCGCGCCCCTCTCCACCAACGCCGCCGCCATCGCCAAGGAAATCGCCGTCCTCGACGCCTCCAACCCCGTCTCCAACGCCATCCCCACCCCCACCAGCGCCATCATCCTCTTCTGGCAGGACGGCATCCCCGCGCGCCAACCCGCCCTCGAAGACGTCCGCGCCAAAGTCACCGCCGACATTGCCGCCCAGGAAAAACAACGCCTCTTCACCGCCCTCGGCGAAACCCTCCGCGCGCAAATCCAAGCCACCCTCCAAACCGGCGCGCCCTTTGACCAAGCCGTCGCCGCCGCCGCCGCGCAAGCCAGTGTCACCGCCACCACGCAAACCCTCGCCCCCTTCGCCCTCCGCGCCGCCCCGCAAGACCTCCCCCGATACATCATCCCCGCGCTCGACAACCTCGCCCAAGGCGCCGTCTCCAACATGATCACCCTTGAAAACACCGGCCACCTCATCTACGCGAAAACCGTGCACCCCCCCGACCTCACCGAAGCCAACCCCGACTACGCCGCCGCCGCCCGCCAAATCACCATCAGCAACGCCCGCGCCACCGCCGACGGCTACGTCCAGGCCCTGGTCGACGCCGAACTCGCCAAAAGCTCCCTCAACGGAGCCCCGCCGCCCGAAGAGTGAAAAATTCCAAAACAAACCAGCGCCATGCCCTGCCGCTGTAGCATGGGCTTCCAGCCCGTGTGACGCGACGAAGTCGCGCCCTTTGGAATTTTGGATTTTGGGATTTGGAATTTTTTTGGGATTTGGGATTTTGGGATTTGGGATTTCCCCCGCCCGCCACCCCGCGATAACGTTCCCATAATTTAACAACCACTAAATTCACGCCACACGCCACACGCCACACCACGATGCGCCCAACCATAAAAACCCTCCTCCTCATCATCATCGCCCTCGCCCTCTGCGCCGCCGCCTACCTCTGGTGGCGCGCGCGCGGCGCCGCGGAATACTCCCTCCTCACCGCGCTCGTGAAACGCGGCGACATCACCACCACCATCGGCGCCACAGGCACCATCGAACCCCTCGAAACCGTCGACGTCGGCGCCCAAGTCGCCGGACGCATCGCCACCTTCGGCAAAGACAAAACCGGCAAACCCGTCGACTACGGCTCCATCGTCGAACAAGGCTCCCTCCTCGCGAAAATCGACGACTCCGTTTACGCCGCCGACCTCTCCGTCGCCAAAGCCAGCAAAATGAGCGCCCAAGCCACCCTCGAACAAACCCGCGCCAAACTCGCCCAAGCCGACGCCGACTGGAAACGCAACCAAAGCCTCCTCGCCCAAAAACTCCTCGCCCAATCCGACTACGACACCAGCAAAGCCAACTACGAAGTCGCCCGCGCCAACGTCTCCATCGCCGAATCCGGCGTCGCCCAAGCCGAAGCCAACCTCGAAATCGCCCAGCAAAACCTGAACTACTGCACCATCAACTCCCCCGTCGACGGCGTCATCATTGACCGCCGCGTCAACGTCGGCCAAACCGTCGTTGCCAGCCTCAACGCCCCCAGCCTCTTCCTCATCGCCCGCGACCTCACGAAAATGCAAATCTGGGTCTCCGTCAACGAAGCCGACGTAGGCCGCGTCAAACCAGGCGCGCCCGTGACCTTCACGGTCGACTCCTTTCCAGGCCGCCAATTCCAAGGCGCCGTCGCCAAAGTCCGCCTCAACGCCCAAATGACCCAAAACGTCGTCCTCTACACCGTTGAAATCAACATCGACAACCCCGACCTCCTCCTCCTCCCCTACCTGACGGCCAACGTCCGCTTCCAACTCGACCAAGCCACCAACACCCTGATCGTCCCCAACGCCGCCCTCCGCTGGACCCCCGCCACCCCCGACGAAATCTCCCCCGACGCCCATGCCGCCGCAGGCCCGTCGCCCGCGACGCCCGCGACGCCCGACGCAACCGCCACGCCCGCCGCCGCCAATCCATCCACTGAAAACTCAAATCCCAAATCTCAAATTCCCGTCGCCACCCCCGCCCCACCCACCCGCGTCCTCTGGATAACAACCGCTGACAACCACGTCCGCCCCATTGAAGTCACCGCCGGCCTCACCGACGGCGTGAACACCGCCATCACCCCCCTCACCCCCGACGCCCTGCGCGAAGGCGACGAAGTCGTCACCGGCGACCTAGCCGGCGCGCCCAAGCACGCCAAAAACCCCTTCCTCCCCACCTCCACCAGCCGCCACTAAAAAAGCAACGGCAGCTTCCATCTCCCAAGCCAAACAACCATAATCACCAAAATCACTCATTCGCCCATTCCACCCTCCCATTCCCGCGCGCGAAGCGCGCAGACCCGCCGCCGCAGGCGGCCACTTCTTCCTTCCTCCTTCCTCCTTCTTCCTTTTTCCCGCTCCCGCTCCCAAACACACTCATGATTTCCGCCAACCAAAACCCACCCCCGCCCCCGCCGCTCCCGCCCGCGCCTGCCGGCGCGCCGCCACCCGTCATCCACCTCGACAACATCCGCAAAAGCTACTGGCGCGGCGAACTCGAAATCCCCGTCCTCCACGGCGTCACCCTCACCATCCGCCAAGGCGAACTCGTTGCCCTCGTCGGCGCCAGCGGCTCCGGCAAAAGCACCCTCATGAACATCCTCGGCTGCCTTGACCGCCCCAGCTCCGGCAGCTACCAACTCGACGGACGCGAAACCTCCGCCCTCACCCCCGACGAACGCGCCACCCTCCGCAACACCAAAATCGGCTTCGTCTTCCAAAACTTCAACCTCCTCACCCGCACCAGCGCCCTCAACAACGTCCGCATGCCCCTCGACTATTCCCCCGCGCACCCCGCCGACGCCGCCACCCGCGCCCGTGCCGAAACCATGCTCCACACCGTCGGCCTCGCCGACCGCATGGACCACGAACCCTCCGCCCTCTCCGGCGGCCAGCAACAACGCGTCGCCATCGCCCGCTCCCTCATCAACCACCCCCAACTCCTCCTCGCCGACGAACCCACTGGCAACCTCGACTCCCGCACCGCCGACGAAGTCCTGCGCATGTTCCAGCAACTCAACCGCGACGAAAACCTCACCATCATCCTCGTCACCCACGACGAACACGTCGCCCGCCACGCCCGCCGCATCATCCGCATGAAAGACGGCCTCATCGTCGACGAAACAACCGAAGTTCCCCCCACCGCCACCGCGCAACCCGCTCCGACCGCGCAACCAACTCCGACCGCGCAACCAGCTCCGACCGATCAGTCCGATCAGTCTGATCAGTCCGATCCGTCCGATCAGTCCCATCGCCCCGCTCAGCCCGCCCCCCCCGCCGCAGGCGCGGAAGCGCCAACTGAAAACCACACACACACACCCGCCGCCACCCTCAAACAACTCTACCGCACCGCCCGCATGTCCCTGCGCGCCCTCCGCCGCAACATCACACGCTCCATCCTCACCTGCCTCGGCATCGTCATCGGCATCGCCGCCGTCATCGCCATGATGGAACTCGGCGGCGGCTCCTCCAAATCCATCCAAGACGCCATCTCCAGCCTCGGCGCCGGCATGATCCAAATCGACCCCGCCGACGTCTCCGTCGGCGGCGTCAACACCGGCCTCGGCGGACGCGCCACCATGACCATCGCCGACGCCGACGCCATGCGCAACGAATGCCCCATCCTCGAAAGCGTCGCCCCCAGCGTCGACTGCCGCGCCCAAGCCATCTACGGCAACCAAAACTGGCGCCCCGGCCGCATCCTCGGCTCCACCCCCGACTTCCTCGTCGTGCGCAACTGGCCCGTCGCCCAAGGCGCCTGCTTCACCGACGAAGACGTCCGCGCCTCCGCCCCCGTCTGCGTCATCGGCCAGACCATTGCCGAAAAACTCTTCGCCGCCGAGAACCCCATCGGCAAAGAAATCCGCCTCTCCGGCATCAACCTCAAAGTCCTCGGCATCCTCTCCTACAAAGGCGCCAACGTCATGGGCCAGGACCAGGACGACTTCCTCCTCGCCCCCCTCACCACCGTCAAATACCGCATCAACGGCCAACGCCAAGGCACGCAAACCACCACCACCGCCGCCGCGACCGCCGCCGCCAGCGCCGTCAGCCAACCCTATCCCGCCCAACAACCCCCGCTCTACCCCCCGCAATCCCCCAACCAAGCCAACACCCCCCAACTCATCCGCTTCCCCAACCTCGACGACATCTGGGTCTCCGCCGGTGCCCCCGAAAACATCCCCCTGGCCATCCGCCAAATCACCGCCCTCCTCCGCGACCGCCACCACCTCGCCCCCGGCGCCCCCGACGACTTCCGCATCCGCAACCACACAGAAATCGCGCAAACCTTCGCCTCCACCAGCCGCGTGATGACCAGCCTCCTCCTCGTTGTCGCCCTCATCTCCCTCGCCGTCGGCGGCGTCGGCATCATGAACATCATGCTCGTGAGCGTCACCGAACGCACCCGCGAAATCGGCCTGCGCATGGCCGTTGGCGCGCGCATGAAAGACATCCTCCGCCAATTCCTCATCGAAGCCGTCGTCCTCTGCCTTGCCGGCGGCATCGCCGGCATCGTGCTCGGACGCGCCGCCTCGACCATCATCACCAAAGTCCTCGGCTGGCCCACGCTCCTCTCGCTCCCCGCCATCGTCGCCTCCGTCGCCGTTTCCTGCACCGTTGGAATTGTCTTCGGCTTTTACCCCGCCTGGAAAGCCTCCCGCCTCGACCCGATAGAAGCGCTGCGCTACGAATAGCGCAGGCAGCCGGCCTGCTCATATTTTTCGGCGTGAACTCCGCGCCCCGCCAGGTTACTAAAATCGCTAACCACTCCCCGCCATGCACCACCGCCGCCAACCTCACGCCCTGACTGTCGCTGTCCTCTATCTTCTGACCACTGCCCTCTGTCTTCACGCCGCCGACCGCGCCCCCGACTGGCAAGCCGTCGCCGACGCCCAAAAAGCGCAACAACCCCAAACCGCCTCCGCCGCCCTCGACCGCATCATCGCCTCCGCCCTCGCTGACCACGCCTATCCCGAAGCCCTCAAAGCCCTCCTCCAAAAAACCCAACTCGACGCCACCCTTGAAAAACCCAACGACCGCCCCGCCCACGTCATCCGCCGCCTGACGCTGCTTCTGGGTAACGCAGGCGTCCCGCCTGCCGACGAGGGTCGTCCCGACCCTCGCCCCGCCCCCGCGCCGGTGCAGGCTGCGGAACGCCCCCTGTCAGCCAGCGAGACGCCCGCGCTCCCCGCCGCGATGCGCCCGCTCCTCGAAGCGGCGCTCGCCAAAACCTTGTGGGCCTATTACCAAGCCAACCGCGAGCAACTCCTCCAACGCACCCAAACCGCCGAGCCGCCATTCGACAATTTCGCAATCCCAACCACCGATTTCCTCACATGGGACGCCCGCCTCGTCCTCAGGGAAACATCGAGACACTTCGAAACCGCACTTTCCAACCCCTCTGAACTCCAGCGCACGCCCATCGCCTCGCTTGAACCTCTCCTCGCCGAAGGCGCGCTCCCCGACACCTACCGTCCCACACTTTTCGATTTTCTGACTTACGAAGCCATCGCCTTCTACAGCGCGGGCGACCAAGGCGTCTCCAAATCCGAGGACGATTATGAAGTCTCCCCTGATTCTCCAATTCTCGGCTCCCTCGACGAGTTCATGCAATGGCAGCATATCACTCCAAAGTATATGTATCTCCTAGTCGGCGACCCCATGCGTGATTCGCCACCGCCCCCGCCTGCGCTGCTGGCAATATTTCATTTCAAATCGCTTCTCCTTTTCCACCAAAACGACCGCGATAAAACCGCCCTCGCCGATGCCGACCTCGCGCGCATCAACTGGGCCGCCTCATTCCTCGGCAAACCCGCCCGCGAACGCCACCTCGCCGCCCTCCGCGCCTTCATCGAACACTACTCCAAAATCACTCCTGACGTCGCCACCGCAGCCTGTTTCAAACTTGCCGATCTCCTCGAAGAGGACGACCCCGCCGCCGCCGTCGCCGCCGCGCAAAAAGGCATCGACCTCGCCCCAAAATCCAAAAGCAACGCCACCCTCGAATGCCGCAACCTCATCGCCCGCGTGACGTTCCCCGCGCTCAGGTTCATCTCCACCGAAATCTCATGGCCGGCCAATCCCGACGCCACCGCCGCGTTCATCACGGTCAATTACCGCAATCAAAACAAAATCTACTTTCGCGCCGACGCTTTCGATTGGAAAAAATTGTCTGACGATACTGAACCCTACGACAATTACGTGGACAAAAAACTTCGCGGAAAATTCCTCAAACGCTCCCCCGCAAAATCGTGGACAGTCGACCTCCCTCCAACGCCTGACTACCGTTACAACGTGGAAAAACTTCCCGCCCCGCGTGACCTCAAGCCCGGCCTCTACATTATTGCCGCCAGCCTTGACGAAAAATTTTCCGACAAGAAAAACATCATTGCCACCGCGATGGTCTGGGTGAGTGACATCGCCATTTTGTATGACGGCGTGGAAAGGGAAAACGGCTCCATCTCCGGCTTTGTCGTCAACGCCACCACTGGCGAACCCATCTCCAACGCCGCCGTCACCGCATGGTATGACTTCCCGGGCGAAGCCACCACTGACAAAGACCAGCCAATACGCGCCACTACCGATGCCAAGGGCGCGTTCTCCATCATCCGTGACGCAGCAACCCAGTCAAATGCACGCCCCCTCGCACTCGAAGCCGCGACACTCGACGGCCAAATCATCGCAATTTTTAAGGGTGACTTGAGCCGCAAATACTCCGAGCAACCATCATCAGACTCCGGCCCGCGCGTTACCTTCTTCACCGACCGCGCCATCTACCGCCCCGGACAAACCATCCAGTTCAAAACCGTTGTCATCGGCAAAAAATCCGGCAGCAACGACGACTACGAGCCATTGGCGCAACGCGCCATCACTGTGGTGCTCAAAGACCCGAATGGCAAAGAAGCCGGACGCCTCGAACTGACTACCAACGGCTTCGGCTCCGCCTCCGGCAGCTTTACCGTCCCCGCCGGACGCCAGACAGGCGCCTATTCGCTCGACACAACAGACAACGAAGCCGCTTGCGCCACCATTCGCGTCGAAGAATACAAACGCCCGAAATTTGAAGTCGCGCTCCCCGCGCCCGCCACCGCGCCCAAACTCAACGACACCGTCACCCTCACCGGCTCCGCCACCGCTTACACCGGCGCGCCCATCGACTCGGCAAAAGTCACATGGCGCGTCCAACGCGGCATCCGCTGGCCCGCTTGGTGCTGGTGGTTCCTGCCGGTCAACACCCGCTCCGCCGAAATCGCCCACGGCACAACCACAACCGACGCATCAGGCAAATTCTCCCTCCAATTCAACGCGCTCCCCGACAACACCACCGACGCCAAGGACGAACCCATTTTCAACTACACCATCACCACCGAAGTCACCGACGCCACCGGCGAAACCCGCACCGCCACCCGCACCATCAACGTCGGTTACACCGCGCTCTCCGCCGACATCATCGCCACCAGCGACTGGCTCACCGACCAAACCCCCGTCACCCTCAAACTCTCCACCGCCACACTCGACGGCCAGCCGCAAACCGCCACCGGCTCCGTTGCCATTTACGCGCTCAAGCAACCGGACAAAATTCCGCAACCCTGGCTCGGCGGCAACGAACGCTATCCCTTCCGCTCCTCCACAAACAAACGCCCCGCCCCCAACATCAATTCCCCTGACACCCTCGACTGGCCCGCCGAGGAAAAACCCGCCGCCACCCAAACCTTCACCACCGACGCCAAAACCGGCATCGCCACAATCACGCAACAACTCCCCGCCGGCATCTACCGCGCCATCCTCGCCACCGCCGACCGCTTCGGCAAAACCGTCACCGCGCAAACCGAAATCCGCGTCCTCGCTCCCGACGCCAAAACGCACCCCATCAAAGAACCCCTCACCCTCTCCGCGCCCGCATGGACAGCGCAGCCCGGCGACACCATCAACGCCCTCTGGAGCACCGGCTACGACGCCGCCCGCGCTTACATTATCATCCAGCAAGACGGCAAAATCCTCCGCTCCTACTGGACAAATCCTGGAGTCACCCAACAGCGCATCCCCATTGAAATCACCGAGTCCATGCGCGGAGGCATCAACATCCGCGTCGTCAAAATCCGCGACAACCGCCTCGTCGCGGCAACCCGCCTCATCGACGTTCCATGGAGCAACCAAAACCTGAAAATCACATGGGAACACTTTAACTCCAAACTCACCCCCGGCGGACGCGAAACATGGACGGCAAAAATCACCGCTCCCGACGCGACAGCCGCCGCTGCCGAACTCGTCGCCACTCTCTATGACGCCTCCCTCGACCAATACATCACGCACGCATGGCCAGACAGTATTTTCACCCGCCGGAATGAGAACCCTTATTATCGACTCAATTGGAATTTCAGCAACCGAAGCATCCCAGTCTACACAGTGGTGCATCATCTAACGCCCAAAACCCACGACATAAACCGCAAATCGCCCTACCGTTACTGGACCGATGGCTCTGCCCGACTGGATGGGGATGATGAAGTGGTGGAGATGTCGGTGTTTAATGTAACTTCGGATAGCGACCAAGGATACATCGCCATGAAAACCGCCACAGAGTTCCGCATGCGTGGCCTCCAGACGGAAATGGTTCCCTCCTCCGCCTTAATAAGTTCAGTCCCACAGGATATCCATCTCTACAACGCCGACCGCGCCAAACCCGCCCCCGACCTCTCCACCATCACCGCCCGCAAAAACCTCTCCGAAACCGCCTTCTTCTACCCGCAACTCCTCACCGACCCCGACGGCTCCGTCCGCATCGAATTCACCGCACCCGAAGCCCTCACCCGCTGGAAATTCCTCGCCTTCGCGCACGACAAACAACTCCGCTCCGCGCTCCT
>Ga0123357_10005205_pt1 | contig 15525 bp, 4 predicted proteins | sample TergutEmb28metaG_FD_89873 | JGI IMG/M metagenome (GOLD analysis project Ga0123357, IMG submission 89873) | Embiratermes neotenicus P4 segment gut microbial communities from Petit-Saut dam, French Guiana - Emb289 P4 | ecosystem: Host-associated > Arthropoda: Insects > Digestive system > Gut ... | reverse complement strand
TTTGGTCGCTGACATTGAGGGAGGAACGTAGGCTGAGGGTGTTTGAGAACAGGGTGTTGAGAAGAGTATTTGGGCCTAAGAGGGACGAGGTAAAAGGGGAATGGAGAAAATTACATAATGAGGAGCTTAGGGTTCTTAACTCCTTACCCAATATTGTGTGAGTGGTAAAATCGAGAAGAATGAGATGGGCGGAGCATGGGGCGCGTATGGGGAAGGGGAGAGGTGTGCACAAGGTTCTAGTGGGGAAAACTGAGGGAAAGAGACCATTGGGGAGACCCAGACGTAGATGGGAGGATAATATTAAGATGGATCTTCGGGAAGTGGGAGGGGTGGAGACTGGATGGCGTTGGCTCAGAATAGGGACAGATGTCGGGCACTTGTGAACACGGTGATGAACTTTCTGGTTCCATAAAGTGCGGGGAATTTCTTGACTCGCTGCAGAACCAGTTAGCTTCTCAAGAAGGACTCTGCTCCATGGAGTTAGTAAGTGTATACTTATATAATGTAGCAACAAAAACACATTTATAAATATGTTCAATCATGTAGTGTTATTCTTTGTCAACATTTTTCGGTCACTCTGGTGACCACAATCAGTGTGTCATATAGCAAGAATGTAATTAATATACAATTGATTGTACAAAAGTTTAGGATAAAACCACTCACTATTACATTTGATATGTGGGCTCGGTAGCTCTGTCGGTTTAGCGACTGACTACGGACTGGATGGACCGGGATCGAATCCCGGTAGGGACAAGATTTTCCGCCCGTCCAGACCGGCCCTGGGGCCCACGCAGCCTCCTGTAAAATGGGTACCGGGTCTTTCTCGGGGTAAAGTGCGGCCGGGGCGTGCTACTGACCACTCACCCCGTTCTAGTGCCGCGGTCATGGAAGAGTAGAGCTATACCTGTACCCACCCTCTGGGCCACACCGGGCCTGTAACGGGATCACTTTACCCTTATTAAGTTTTACTTTTGTAGAGTTATTTGTACAGTAGTTGTGTTCTTGCTAGCCGACACACTGATGACGGTCACAGGTGTGACCGAAGTTGTTGGTTAAAAATAATGCCATGTGCAATGATATAAGTGCCAAATAGATGCAACAATAACGATGCTGTCTGCTGGTGCCTAGGCACCAGGCACCAGCAGACAGCATCGTCGGTATATTATACCACAAGCTGTAAACACAGTCTTGTGCTCCTGAGGATGGACGAAATTATCACCCGAAACATGTTGAGCTGATTGTAATTATCAATAAATTGTTACTGTTGCATACAGTTGGTGTTTATACTATTGTATCAGTGATGCACGGTCACACAGACATCAAAATTAATACTATGTCTTTGAACATATTTATACATGTGTTTGTTCGGTTTATCATAAAAGTTTATACATTTTTCCGTCCAATTTTTCAAATAACATGAATAATTACTGTCATGGAGGGTCCAGACTACTTGGTGCCTTAACCTACAAAATCACAAAAAGAACAAAATTTCATCGTCAGAGTTTTTTATGGGAAAGAGGGAGAGTCGTGTAACATAACAAAAATATTACGACCGGTCAACAGATTATCGACTGAATTCGCTTCTATTGTAGCCTGCGTTTAGCAACAGCTTATGTCTGTGTCTCCTGTCACTTCATCCAATTACACGAGGCTCACAATCGATGGATAGGGTACTTTCCCTCCCCCCTTAAGATGAAACCGCCACTGATTCCCTCCTGATCATGGCTAATTGAGATGCGACATTTCACCGCTGGAAGCATTATCAGAGAGCTGGTACGAGGCGACCAGTAGAGGGTCCATCTTTAATTCATTGCCGGCATAAGTGCTATTTCTAATTCTCAAATTGGAGCTACTAGATACAGTCGCTGTAACTTTTCTCCCATTTGAGTTAACATACCACACAGTTGCCAACTAAAACGATCTCCGCCATTGTCAATTCCTATTTCAGAGCAAGAGCATAATATATGCTTACTTGTTAGTCTTTTAAATTGTAGGAAATTTCTACAGCAGTCAACCTTCTGCACTTGTCCTGTGTGACAGGTAACAGCTTGAAGCTACGGAAAGTCTTTTTATGAAGGTTCGTTGATTCGAATGAAATATAAAAATATTTATCTCAGTTTTGTCTCTCTCTTATTTATAGCCCAAAGTACTTTGTTGTTTTATTAACTTCCAGAGCACTTGGAAAGATTACACAAATCTTAAAGGGTAATCGAAAATGACTAAAAATAATTGAAGAATAAAAGACCAACTTGATGTCATTTGCTATTTTATTTCACTTCTTATGTGCTCAACATGTTTCGGACATTAATATATCCATCATCAAGAGCTTGCCACTATTCTGTTGAATTACCACTTTGGTGGTATTTTTCTTGGTTCGATGTGTGTTGGAGATTCGGTGTGGTTGGGTTGGAGTGGTATCTGTATTGCAGGTGTCCGTGTGGCAGCCTGCCACACGGATATCACCCCAACCAGCCACACCGAAACTCCAACAAAAATCGAAACAAGAACACACAACCAATGTGGTGATACAATATAAAATTCGCAGGCTCCTGATGATGGATGTATTAATGTCCGAAACATGTTGGGCATAGAAGGAGTGAAATAAAACTTAATAAATTGTGACATCAAGTTGGTCTCTTATTCTTCACCTATCACCAGTTCCGTTTGAACTGCGGCTCTTCATACTGAATACCGAAAAAGCATGTTGAGAAAAATACTTAAGTTAATTTATGACGGCTGGATGCAGAGTTCCTTTAAAGATCGCTGATCAGTTTTAGCATTTGAATACAGCTGATACACATACGTCACTTCTTCTGTTCATTATCTGTCCAAGTTTTAAATTACGTTACTTGTTAATAGCAAAGTCAGGGGCTTAGCTGGAGCGGAAGACCAGTGATAACGCCTTGTACAACAGGACCCAAGGGGCGGCAAAATGGGCTGAAAAATAAATACATTAAGCAAGAAATGTAAAATATTTGGCTCGAAGTTTTAAATGATTCAGGTGAAATAAAAGTTAATACGATAATAATTTTGACTTTTCTTAAGACCATAATTCTCTTTCGAGGTGGCCATTGTGATTATTCGCCACGGATGCCGAAAAATAGAGCTACGCCACTGAATGCTCTCGAATATCTCTTCTATAATAACAACCGCTACCTGTCTGGAGGAATTATCTCTTACCGTACAGAGCTGAAGTGACAGCTCTCCGCCAGATGTAACGCTGCTTCTATTGTCAATATTTTAAAATTCTATAGGTTCCTTAGCATTAAAATAAAGTTAACCAATTATAAAGCTTGGACTGAACTGAAAGGCATTTATGTAATTTATGGAACAAACATCGAAATAAATGTAACTGAAATTCGCGGATAATCAATTAGCCCTGCTCGCCTGTATCATAAATCGGCAGTCACACAACCTCTTAACATTTGTTATTAAGCTCATGGTTCCGTGCATCTTAATTCAATGTTAATAAAAATCCAACCAGATACAACAGTATGCAGATATTTATTTACTGCAAAGTCACTCTACATGTTTCGGGTGTCACAGCACCCATCATCAGGATCTTTATTAACCCCTCTTAACATCGTTACAACCTGCTCTCGATTATTCACTGTAACTGTAAGGAAGGGATGCAGTGACACCTGAGGAAGGCTGATCACCCTCAGTTTATACATGACTAAGACCCGAACAAAAAAGAATTATAATTTTTTATAGGCATTATATATATATATATATATCATACAATCAGACAGTGTTGAGGCTTCTAGATCACACAGAGTAGGACTCTCGTGAATGGGTGATCAGCTCGTCGCAGCCGCTTCCTACACAACACAGAACAAACACAAGAGATGTTCACCCATGCCCTCAGCGGGATTCGAACCCGCGATCCCAGAATCAAGCGGCTTCAGACCTACACCTCAGACCACACGGCCACCGGGATCGGCTGAGATGTAATTAGACAAAAGTAGCAGCAGCGAATGAGGTGTGTTACTACTACTTGTGTCGCTTTTGTTAAAGCCAGCTTGCGCTTTGCGGCAGCAGCAGCCTATCTAGAAATAGCTGTGCACCAGTGGATAGGTGATGCAGAGGCGGTTTGAAGAGAATTATATTTGTTTCGGCACAACGAAGCCTGTACCTCATTTAATGTCTTACTGCGAGAATGTGTTACAAGCAGATACCACCCGCTCATCATGGAGTTCGCTTTATTGGGATACATTATTTAACGAAATAAAGTGAAATGTCAACTTAATGCAACAAGGTAATTTTATAGATATATTCTTAGCTCGACATGTTTCAGGTACATACGCCCATCATCGGGAGCATTAGATGTTGAGTTGCAGCATATGGTTTTCTGCACCGAGTTTTTGGATGGTTGGTGGTCTTGAGAGCCGCTGCGTAGTGTCGTGTGTGCGGTGCGGACGGTGCCGTGCCGTGTTACTTTTACAAAATATTTTAAAAATATATGGCCGTGTGAATTTAATATTATAGCTCCTCCCAGGGCCTTGGAAGGGACCCGTGCCAGTGAGCGGCCCCGAAGCTTAAGATTGATAAACTTCACGGTAAATCCCCCCCACGGATCTCACCTACACTAGATGCATTGAATACGGATAAGACTGTGGAGTTTGCAGTCGACTTTGTCATTCCTTTGCGCTGTGACCAGTAATAAATATATTCCAGCTAGAATTACATTGATCTGCTTTGCGGTCGTGTTTCACGCATGAAAGGCATTACAGTTATTTCCTGTGTGCCCACAGCTGTACATCAAATTTACTTTAGGCTTGCGCTAAACGAAACACCTAACTAAAGGTGACCAGTGGAAAGAATGCTACGCCGTGATAGACGTTTAAGTTTCTGACGGCCTATGTATGATTTCTCCTCACCATTGCCATAATTCCAAGAGGCTGTAGCCACTCTGTGTAGGTCGTCTGCATTCTGTTGTATAAATAACATTACACAGTCTCGTCTTGTACTCCATTTTAATATCATCCCCTCATGCCTAGATCTTTAAAATCGGATATTGCGACTAATGTCTTTACGCGTTTGTCTCCCTTATGCATTTTGCATTCTCAGCGCATTCCATATTATTTATTAATATTCCTAAAATAGATATGACAATGGGGCCTGATATGTGTGTGAAGGCTTGTGACTGACTGCATAACACATCGTTCTGCGTTGAGACCTAAGAATATAATTTCCTTTTAAGACCGTTGTGCACCTACAAATTAGTACAGAAAGGTCAACAACATGTAATTTCACAGAACAAGTTTGCAAATTAAGAGACTCATTCGATGACGCCAGAAATGCATTCCAGCTGGGTCATCGACTCCAATCAACCAACAACCCATCACGAACTAACTAACAAATAATTATTCTAATAACCATAGATGTCAATTTGTAGGGCTAAGATTTAACTAACAATTTCGAGCAGAACTCACTGTCCTATATTAACTATTTCTTTATTGTATTTGCTTCTAGTTCTACTTGTATTAATAATTTTATCTTATATGACTTTTTTGTTTAGAACAAGTTACTTAATTACCGGTACCAATTCTGGCTACCTTAATCACACAGAGCGCTGGCTTAAGTTCTGCACCCTTGCCATGTATGTAACTGTTGGCTTACAAACGGTATTTCCGATATGCGTAAGAAAACTAGAAATTTGTAAGATTAACTTCATACTAAATTTTATGTTAAGAGATCAAATGTTCCATTAGTTAACGCAGTCAAACCACAACATAAAGAAAATTTTGCACGTTCGAAGTGTTCTTAATTTACATTGTGGCAAAATTCTGTATAAAATACTTCCCTAACAGAAGTTAAAATATTTTCCATCATTCCCGTGAAGTTTCGGAAAAAAATCTGATATGACATGGAAAAAGATTGTGTTTCTTACAGAAGAGTTGATTAACTGGAAGGTCACTTATTCCGAAAAAATGATTCCGGTCCATGCAGTTATCAAGCAATGCGTGGGTCACGTCGGAGCGTCCGTTTGATGGTTGTGTGTTAAACAGATCGTAATAGCCGAAATATTAGAGTCTCACTTCCTCCGTGAGGCAAGTTTGTGTGACACTCCGTAGAGCAGTTCACGGGGCTTAATAACATTTGCCATAGAATTATTCAATTCAAGAGGTGTCGTAATTCTAAAGTTCCTGCCAGTGGAATTATATCTAATTTATTGCGCAGTGGGTTGTTTAACGTGTGTTATGTTTAACTAATTAAATGAAGTTTTCGCGACGAACAATATTTAGTGAACTGTTTTCTAACTACCGACAGCGTTCGAAGCTTTTTACTTCAGTTCATCATTCACGAAACTGATAGACTGAAAACCATTAGGTCAGTGGACCACAGTTATTGAGAAGCTGGTGCCCACTCATCGAATACAGAATTTGTCACACTTAAATGGAACAGGAAGGTTTATTACCAGCTTCATATAAACTATTTACTCGCTCTACCCTTTCACAAGCCAGCTAGCTCCACATACCGCTGTCCCGCTTCAATATTAATGTATATTCCCACCTACGTCCAAAAGTTTCAATTCATCTATTTTTTGTTAATTTATAGCCAAATAAATTTTGTTAGTTGAAGAACAAAAAATTCAACAGAATAGTCGCAAGCTCCTGATGATGGATATATTAATGTCCGAAACACGTTGAACACATAAGAAGTGAAATAAAGTAACAAGTGGCATCAAGTTGGTCTTTTATTCTTCAACTATCGTAATGATGCACGGTCTCTAGATTTGATATTCTCACTAAGGCGAATATCAAGATACGTTCTTTTAGAATATGTAGCCGTGTAGTTTGTAAGGGATCAAAGATTTGGAGAAACCTGACTGAATCATTTTCAGAGCAGAGTAATATAATATCTCTTACTGATCTTGTGGGGGATTTTTCGAGTATTTGGTAACTTTCTTCTAAATTGCAACTTTCTTATCTCAGAAGATCATATTATTAAAGACTCTGCATATAGTTCTCATTCCTACCTTACGCGGCGCATGCCTTTTCAAATCATCCGAATTTGATTACTCTTAGAGCATTTGGTAAATAGCCCAAATTATGAACCTCCACATTAAAGCTATGAAATTTTCTACAGTAGCTTTTTTACGATGCGTTGTGTTCTAACAACGAATTCAGGTACTATCTCTTCTGTGCCAACTGAAAGGCCTATACAGGCGAGATCCAAACCATTGGGATATGACTTTTGGCGATAGGCAAGGGCAAGATAATCTTATTTTTTTGGTAGATCTTGGACTGTATCAAGGCCTGTGCTGAACACGGACAGACCGCTGTCTATGTACAAGATAAAACAGCGAGTAAATCAAGAATATTAGTAAGAATTAAAAAAGCTTCTATTACCAATTAGATATGAAAGAGCTGAACCTGAGGCCAAAAGAGTCAACAAATACACGAAATTGTTAAGGGGTTGCCTTTCATGAAAATAATTCATCTGATACTACCACACCTAGCTGGTACGTTCTCTTGTGTATGTAACATTTGTAAAGGAATTTATGACTACAATTATCGGATTTCCATTTACCTCATTTGGCAGGTATCATTGATATAAAACAACATAGGGGCTATAGACACGTAAAGTGCTCATTACACTTCCCATCGGAAATCAATAATTTGGAAGAAAATGTTTTCAGGAACAAGGGACGAAACACAGCTTAACGAGACAAAGTATTTCTTAACACTAGCATAAAGATATTAGACACACAGCTCTTCACAAAATGCTGTAACGCGAGTACCGTACATCAAGAAGATTAAATGAGTGGGAAATTTAGCATCTGATCACGAAAATAAAAATAAGTACAAAATTTTCGTTGCTAAAATTGTAGATACGAAATTATTTCAGAGATATGGACGGTGGACAGGAAGACGATGTTACAGCTGACAAGTAAAGAAACAGTAGGAGTACATAGCAATGGGGTTAATTGGATCTATTTGACTTATGTCTTCCAGCGGTCCTTATAAATATAGTATTGCAAATTCATTTCCATAAAAGGCAATAACTTTTACTAATGTAAGGCACTGTAATATTCCCAACAAATACTATGCTCTGTGCATTTCAGTAACTGCAACTTCATTACTCTGGTCAGGTCAGAAATGATCACATACAGGCCTATGGACACAAATAAGGAAGGTAAATTAACAGTAGTTTCTTGACATAAATAACTTTATGTGTTTAGAAACTGCATGAGAGATGTTACAAGCAAAAACTGAAGGGATGCAAGGAACAGCGTCACACATGCACACCGAAACATTCTGTATTAAATTTTGCAAGTTTTATTACAGTTTAAAAAGTAAATTCAACTCATTAGTTTCTTTATCTTAGTAATTAACCAACTTGGTGCACAAAATTTTGTTTTACAATAAGTTTTATTTCATGCCTCTACATGTTTCGAACACCATGTGCTCATCATCAGGAGGTCAAAATTGTATTATACAGCATCTGGTATCATCACACTCTGTAGGTGGCCGTCCCATGCACCTGTGCACCGGACGGCCACCTATAGGTGGGATGATACCAGAGGCTGTATAATACAATTTTGACCTCCTGATGATGAGCACATGGTGCTCGAAACATGTAGAGGCATGAAATAAAACTTATTGTGAAACAAAATTTTGTGCATGAAGTTGGTTAATTACTAAGATAAATATACTGAGATGCACGGTCAGCAAAACGTAAAAAAAAAAAAAGAATCATCTCATACGATTTACGTACTCAGCTGAACAAGAAGTTTCCTTAGGCAGTAAACAACCAAGATGAATATGACGCATAACTGCGCATTACAGTCGTGTCTGATTTAAACTCCGTCATATATAAACTAAATATTTTTTAAGTATGCGTTTTTTATTTACGACACAGGTTTGTAAGCCTGGTGCTCAATAAAACAGAAAAGCACACTCTAAGAATTGTACTCAGACAGCCTGGTTATATATCGAGATTAGTCAAGCCTATCACTTAGTCGGTTTCTCTACTGAAAAAGCTTAATTCTATTAATAATGATTTCTACTTTGCATGGGGGAGAAGCGAGAGGAAAAGCTTTTCCTTCCATGATGGCGCCCGGGGATGAAGTCAAGTCTAATTAGCAGCAATCGATGGCTTTCTGTTGGTTTGGAGTGATTTAAAATTTGCATGCCTCTGTCTTTAAATGTCGGCTACTTCGTTAGGGTAGAGGAACTGTCACTTGGATCGCGACTTGATAGGAGCTCCGCTCTGCCACATCTGTGGCTATACATCTGTGACATTTCCTAACGGATTTCCGTGAAAAGGGCATCACACCAGTAATTCCAAATTGAGGTAAATCACAAACATGACCACCAGTGTCTCCTTTGCACAAAATCTGTCTGTAACTCTGTCACCTGCTTACGACTTGCCACATTTTGCATGCATGCTTTATTTGTAAGATAATACAGGCCATGTAGCAGAATATTGATAAGGTCGTACTTTCTCTTATGGCGAGCAAATAACCCTCCTTTCACTGAACCCAAACTTTTTCAGCCGTGTCCAAAGAAAACAGCCACTGGACCATATCCTGACACAGTAAGAACAGAGTAAACTCACATCCGACCCATTTTTAAGATTAGTGTACAACATCCCTTCATTTATGCTTAATCGCCAAGGCAGAACAAAGTAGCTCAGTGTTTTCCACTAAATATATTTTTATATTTTCTTACCCTATATACCAAAAAGCCCATCGACTTCACCTAATCTATCGGTACAATGAATCCAGTAATCCTTCCAAGACCAAAAATTTCCTAATTTTACTATGACATTTAGTATCATGTTACTTTAACACGGTTACCAATAGTCACCGCAACGGTCAACCACTCAAACCGAAAGACCAACCCCTGTCCAACCCACGCTGCTACTTATTAAATCCAAAGACTGTCAGGCGCCCTTTACAGATCTGGTGGAATCTATTTCTTCCTTCCGCACCAACAGCGTTTACCGCACTGAGGTAAAAAGACACTCCCTTTAACCTAGGATTTTCAAACTACGAGGAAAATGAACATTACCAGCACTTACCACTGTATTTATTAATTTCAGGATTCTTTGTTTCTTGCATTATTTCAGGACACCATTCAAACACTGACTTTGTAGGATTTAATAGGTTTTGTTGTTTCATGTTCTGCTGACTTCATTATGCAAAGGTTACAGGTTAACAACGAGGGATATTTTCTTACAATAAAACAAACTAGATGCACTAATTTCTCAAATTTATTTTTGACATAAAACCCTACCTGTTTCGGACAGTTCCTGTGTCCATCATCAGGAGTTTTTCGCTGTATACACAGCAATGGTGTATATTATACAGGTTTGCTGACATATACCTATTGCTGTGTGTACAGTGCTAGACTCCTGATGATGGACAGAGACATTGTCCGAAATTACATTTGAGAAATTAGTGCATCTAGTTGGGTTTATTATAAGAATTTATCACGATGCACGGTCACCTGAACGTCAAATTCCTATAGTGACTACACTATGGGCTAGATAACCGAGTAAGTATATTTCGATGTCCGCCAAGGAAGGCAGTTTTTATGTCCTCTACATTTCCCAGAGCTCTCCTGGGGCTCACACTTCGAATTCAGTGGGTACATCGCGTTTCTTTTCCCGGGGTAAAGCGGCCGGGGAGGAACACTCACTGCTCACCCTCTCGGGGGTCGGGGTTGAGAATAAAAAGTGCTGTAACTCCACTTTTACCAATGCATTGCTGGTGAACACAGGGACAATTTTATCGTTTTTTGACTGTAACCTAACAAGGTTGTTCTTCCTTTTTTTTAAAAAAAGTTTTATTGCGCCTTCGGTATATACAAGATTTACCAAAATAAATTACAAAATTGTTCCTGAAACCAATTCCAATAAATATTTACACTATGGTACAAGTGGAAATGAGTAATATGTATATTGATATGGGTGTAATTAACGGCAGTGAAAAATGAACAGGAAAAAACACTGCGGTTTGATATTCCTTCGGAGGTAAACAACATAGGAGTTCAAACTTTCAGCGATCTACTTTCGTTAGGCCTACACTGGATTGTCTAGGTGTAGTCCTAAGTCCACAACTTGGTGTGACTCATGTTAAGTTTGTCAAAAGTTACTGAGATGGAAGGCCTTTACACCGAGTGAAAAGATGTCGATATCTTACTGCCAGTAACCGAATCGGGTACAGGAGGACAGAATCATTCATCTCGCTGTTATAAATGTACAAGTGAAACTTGATGTACTGTTCTTATAATAAAACCAACGAGAATCACTAATTTCTCAAATTTATTTTTGGAATAGAAACCTACATCTTTCGGACAGTTCCTCTGTCCATCATCAGGGGTCTAGCACTGTACACGCGGCAATAGGTAGGTGTCATACAGGTTTGCTGACAGCTTGCGAGCAAATTAATGCATCTCGTTGGCTTTATTATAAGGATATATCAGGATGCACGGTCCTTTGAAAGTCAGATTTGACTCACCGTATATTCCTTGTTGGTGTAAATGTCTTCTACTCAATAACCACCCTCTGTTGACCGTCTCTTGTTCTTTTTAAACATAACCCAATGATACATGCCTTCAAACCTACACATTCAAGTCTTCTGAGATGTCAAATTGTACAGCAGTACAGCACGTTTTACATTATCCGGGTTGCGGATTATCCGGTTTGAATATTATCCGTGCTCTGTCTTAAGTTGCTAATGACTAATGACGAAATTGAGAAAGCAAGTGATTGAGTGCCGAGTGCTTAAAATTCCTCAATACCGCAATCGGGAGTTTTCGTGTTTATTCGTGCATATTCGGTGAAAATGGACCATTTTACGTAAACAGTAAGCGTCTTCTCGTAAGTTATGTATGTACTGTGTACATAATAAATAAATAACTTTTTTTTGTTGATTTCTCAACAGACTATAAGTTGCCTTTTATCAGTTTTTTTAATTCTCCGCGTAGTTCGCTCCAAAAAACCTCACTTAATAATAGAGAATACTGTGTAGTAAAGTACAATGTACCCGTCGACACAGCCTAACACCAATGAAGAACAGAATCTTTATCAACACTGTCGTGAAATAATCAAATAAGACATAAATGTATCATACTTATGTGTACATTACTTGCCACTCGCAACGTAAGGACACTCTGCCTTTTACCACACAGTGTTTTCCTATTGTTCGTCTGATTTTCCAACAGCGGTTATTTTCCTAAAGAGCTTCAGACGTTTGGTATTGTTAATGGGCACGGAAAAATTTATGTTTCAGGTAGGAACTGAATTCATTTAGACCACACAATGTAGACGAAGGACCACCGTCTTCGTCACACTAAGGCTTAAGGTAAAGTCAGCTGTAGTTAACAACGCGGTCCGCCACTGTGTATTGCCTCTATGCTTCTGCCGTATAGTGGTGAGTATGTGACCGGTAGCAGGTACTGTACATAGTGACATTTGTAAGAAAGGCCGAACTGTCGCAAGAAGTTTATTATGGTTAAGAGCTTTGGTTTTTTTATTCGTGGCTGTTAAAATTTCGGAAATTCTTTCAATTCAACAATTCTTTAGAATTTAGTACTTGTTACAGTGACGTAAATCTTATGTATAATGGACCGTGCATCATTGTAATAGTTGAATAATAAGAGACCAACTTGATGTCACAATTTATTAAGTTTTATTTTACTTCTTCTGTGCTCAACATGTTCTGTGTTGCAGGCTGAAGTCTGCCACACGGATACCACCTCAACCTGTCACACCGAAACTCCAACACACATCGAAATAAGAAAACGCAACCAATGTGGTGATACAACAGAAAAGTCGCAGCCTCCTGACGATGGATGTATTAATATCCGAAACATGTTGAGCATAGAAACAGTAAAATAAAACGTAATAAATTGTGATATCAAATTGGTCTCTTATTCTTCAACTATTACATTAATGTATTTGGTATTTCATGTATGCGATTTTACAATGTGGCACAGCTACAGTTTATGGTTGAACTCCAACGTGGCGAGTTCCTAATCTGGGGTCCTCTGTTGTCCCTCAAAATGGGGTAACCCACAAAGGGAGATTTTGAAGAAAATGCACAAGAACCAGCTGTGCGTTTTAACATATTTTCAGCCTCTCAGGCCACAGGGTTTGTAACTTGCAATTAAAAGAAGTCAGTTCTTCCAGTTACTCCATACTGGCAGCTTCTGATTTCCCAAGGCCTTGTTCATGAACAAACGCCATCAAATTCAGCCACGCAGGCAACTTCAACAGGAAGCATAGTCCACTGTCTGCGATTTCAAGACAAGGCTGAAATGATGTTAGATTTTCTGGACGTGGCTCCGGGAAGATCACAACCGTCTCACTATACGAAGCGGAGTTGGAGAATAAAAGAAGTGTAAAGTCTACCGATACTGACAAGAAACTAAACTGTCCTTTTGCAAAGAAAAAACCGCAGTAGGTAACAAAAGGAAAGGAGCAAAAGAGGATTCTTTCAGGTGGAAAAGTAGGCCCACCACAAACGTGATGAAGACAAGAAGTGAAGGGAATCACCAATTTCGCCTTCACGCTAGTTAGTTGTTTCCTCAGGGTCAGAAGATGAAGAAGAACAAAGGGTGAGGGGGGGGGGGTGAAGATGCAGCTGACGCCTAATGTCGGTATTGTGCTGGTTTCTTCTGTGAAGACCAGGACGGTGAGAAATGGATTCGTTGCCAAAAGTGTCTAAAGTGAGCACACACTGTTTGGGGCGGACCATCGGAAAAGAGCTTTTGTGTGTGTGTGTGTGTGTGTGTGACAGGTGTAAGAAAAGACAGGCGCTGGTTTATCATGGCTGCTAAATATTATGAAGAACTTCATTTTGTAGTATTAATAAATAAAACTTGCTGTTTCTGGCCTCCCTAGATTGTCTCCTTGCTTCAAGTATGAGAAAACCATAGTGCTTCGTAATAGGAACACGTTATATTTGGTGTCGATTTAATGCTGTTTCGTAAAATTGGTACTATCTCTATAATGGATTATTTCATGAACTAATATTTATTGTGCATAATGCAGGATTCTTGATCTTCAAACGGCAGATTAAAAGTTTCTTGCTTATTATAAACTGTATTGTCGGTGTGACCAAAAAACGGACTAACCCATATTAGTCGATAGTTTTGTACCTGCACTTCTATCTACAACACACTCTGGACAAAAACTCCACGCTATGTGCAAAACCTTGGGCTGTATCACTGCCGCATATAGGAGCTAACATACCTACAGTGGGTACCTGTGTACACCTGGGCCACAGACCTACAGTTGGTACATGCGTGCACCTACACCACAAACTTTCTGAAGCCGCAATCATAAGCCTTTTCGGAACGCTAAACAAACAGGGATTACGTAAGGAAAGGCAAGCAAGTCTTTAATTCCCCATCCACAGATCAGTTTAATTTATGGGGCATCATATCTTTAATTTCTCTGTCATTTATTTGAAGACATATTTAGTACAGAGTAAAGGTATGAAGGAAGGGATGAAAGTGAAATAGTCCTTCAGGGTGCGAGATTTCGTGTATACGAATGCAAAGTCAATCCTTGTTTTTCAATTTACAAGCCATTTTTCGTTTATAAGAGCTCTTTATTTTCGCAACACAAGTTAATAACTACGATGTAACTTAATTTATACTGTGCAATGTACTTGCAATAATTTATATGCACAAACATACGCAACCTGTAGAACTATACGTTTTATATATATATATATATATATATATATATATATATATATATCCACACTCCAGACGTATCAGCGATAAATCGCCATCCTTAGGGAGACTTCAATACAAAAGAAATATATAATATTATTCATATATTATATGTTTCTTTTGTATTTGTGTCTTACAGAGAATGACAACTTATCTCTGAAACATGCACGAAGGTCGAAGTTAATGTATAACACATTATTCTATTGTGTGCGTTTTAGTGTATATAAATGATTAACGTCTGTGTTGGCATTTAAATACAGTGATATATACAGGATATACAAAAAAGAATGGTGCGGTTTCAAAATTTAACAAGAAATAAATTTCTTGTTAACTTTTGTGTATACCCTGTATATCACTAATACTTACTATTTTCTTCATACTTAGGTACCGCTCTGTGATGTACTGAGATGACATTTGTGTGTCCGGTTTTGATAGACGAAACCAGTTAAAATTTAAACACAAGAAAGAAGGAGCAATTATTCCCATTTCAAGATTTTCCAACTGACGCGAAATATTAAAGAAAGAATAAATCACGGAAACCAAAATATTGCTCTGTTATATGAATAAAAGCGTAGATAAAATTTCCCTGTGTTTGATGTGGTATCGTTGTTCGAAGGCACCATTTGGAATGGAGTTATACCCATGTCTTTATTAATGTGGTATCGTTGTTCGAAGGCACCATTTGGAATGGGGTTATACCGATGTCTTTATTCATGTGGTATCGTTGTTCGAAGGCACCATTTGGAATGGAGTTTTACCGATGCCTTTATTAATGTGGTATCGTTGTTCGAAGGCACCATTTGGAATGGAGTTATACCGATGTCTT
>Ga0123357_10005204_pt1 | contig 15528 bp, 7 predicted proteins | sample TergutEmb28metaG_FD_89873 | JGI IMG/M metagenome (GOLD analysis project Ga0123357, IMG submission 89873) | Embiratermes neotenicus P4 segment gut microbial communities from Petit-Saut dam, French Guiana - Emb289 P4 | ecosystem: Host-associated > Arthropoda: Insects > Digestive system > Gut ... | reverse complement strand
CTTTGACGCCTAACGACGACTATAGTGGTCGTACCGCACCGCTAACCTCTAAACGTTACATTTTATATATTTATTCAACAAATATAGGTACTGAATATTTTAAACATGGTATACACTGTCCGTTTTTTTTCTTCTTCAAAATGCAGTTTGTTTCATAAATCTAACATATTTGGTTCCTGTATTATTCACTTTTATATACAGAGTGTGCTAAAATTAAAAAAATAATTCCGGCGCCAAAAGGTTAAAGTCAGCCAGTAAAGGCTTACGTCTTCCTGGTACTCTTTCCTTTACTTCTATCCTTCCTTCTCTCTTTCCTTCAATGATATGTTCTAGAAGGTAGATGCTAAGCAAGATTGTACTGTACCCTGCACCAGCTAATAATATGTTATTCTATTAGTAGGTTCAGAAATTGCTATCTAGAGAAATCGAGTTGTTTTAACGCTACAGTCTTCATTAATCAGTGTTATCCACTGTAAGGCTTAAGATTGTGAAAAATAAACTTGAGCTACATAAAATGTAAGAACTCAGTTGCTACATCAGAGCTAACGCAGCCTCTACAATGCAGAGATCAACCAGGCAATGCTGTTTAGAAAAATAGCGCTTACCCTTGGGAGAATAATCAACGGTGCTCTGTGGACAAAACCCTAAGTCCCTCTACGTTCAAGCAAGTGTTACTCGTGGAAAATCACTGAGCTTGTAAAGGTTGAATAGAACCACTAGTACAGATGTAAAACGTCCAAGTACAGGAAAGTTAAACTACCGTTTGAAGATTCCAAATGAACATTTTGTTTCCCTTATTCATTTCTTCGGAGCGAACGTCGTCTGGGTGCAAAGTCGAACTCTGATTACTCCTCCTTCATCAATCGGGTAGCAGCAAGTTGCCATCGTACTTCCGCTACTGCCTTGCCTTACATCTCAGCCTAATTATATCTCTTCAAGCGAATATTGGTAAGAAGGGAGTGAACTATTTGCCAAAGAGCGTGACAATAATTGAATTGTGCGCCTACTGAGTTTGGGATTCGATTAGTTAGGAGAATCGCTGCTTGATTGTTATTGTAGGACTGACTTTCACAAGCTGCAGCTAAGAAAACGTTTTGTTAGAGATCCTTATAGCAGTATTCCTCGTGTAATTGAATGCCTCATTCAGATTATATCTCAGTGTCCAGGGTAAAATATTGCAAAGAATTAAACACTTTACTATCCAACTAATGCACAATATATAATATATAGATAAAATTAAAATTATAAAATATTTAAAAGTTCTCTAACATGTTTCGGATCACAGAGGATCCATCATCAGGGAGCCTTGTACAGTGCTTGGCTAAAAATTACAAGAGTGAGTCTATCGTGTCCGTTGATATGGACACGATAGAACCATTCTTGTAATTTTTAGCCAAGCACTGTACAAGGCTCCCTGATGATGGATCCTCTGTGATCCCAAACATGTCGGAGAACTTTTAAATATTTTATAATTTTAATTTTATCTATATATTATACATTGTGCACTAGTTGGATAATAAAGTGTTTAATTATCATTGATGCACGGTGCAAACATGAAGATTGCAAAGAATTTTAAAGTAACCGGGACTAGAGCGATATTATTTTTAATAAAGTAACTTGTGTACCTCATTACAAATTTGAAGTAATAAAGCTAGCCCATTGTGAGCAACAGTGACAGGCCGAATAATGTGGTGTTTACAGACATCATTCCCAACTACTACCACTACCACCACACTACTACTACTACTACTACTACTACTACTGCTACTACTACTACTACTACTACTATTACTACTAGTAGTAATAGTAATAATAATATTAATAATAATATTTCTACAAACAAATTCATCCACTCTCTCTCAGATAATGGGTAATGTGGAATTTATTGGTAATAATAATAATGATCAGAATACGAGCCATTCAATTACAAAACGATATTACATCTCACTTGCGGCTTAACCAACAACATTAACAGTAGGGCCGACTGTGTAATGTCGGGTGGTAGAGTGATTTATGAAACAAAATCGGAATTTTGATTCGTCTTGCCTGCGTGGATTCGGAAATTCTTTCGAAATGAATTGCTGAAGGATCTGGTAACTGAATCATACATCTTCCGAAAACAGACTCATTTGAATGAAGTGAAGCAGTTTACGTTTGTAGCGAGAAAGTACGGATATATGTCTATTACTTGGAAAGGCTACTTGAAAAGGTTAAAGAAAACTTTGTACCGAGTGTAATCTGTTTATTCTCTGCTAGTGACGGCTCTCTGACATCTGACAGTCTGTCTGATGATACAGGTATTGGCTACGCGATCTGTCTGATCGACATCTATATGGGCATGTATTACAACACCATCATCGGCTGGGCTGTCTACTACCTGTTCGCATCTTTCGATTCAGAGCTGCCGTGGATGACCTGCAACAACCCATGGAACACGCATGACTGCACGCCCGTCCTCAGCACCCGCACTAACAGTTCCACCAGTCCTGCCAAAGAGTTCTTCGAGTGAGTACCTTGAACTGTATCTGAACCCTCTCTGAATATGTCATGCGTTGAGCAGACAATATTCAGTGCTACGTTTTATGCTTAACATAGCACTACAATAAGAGGGAACGTCAAGAAGTGGAGGTAAACCTCCAAGCTGGGCATTAAATATACGTGAGTGGTCAGGTTCGCAATCGGGCAGTTAACTGACCATAAATAATGTTTTTGAAATAACTGAAATATTTCGCACCTGTGTCTCTAAATTACGCGTCAGCCACCTATGGCTCACAATATAAATTCATAAGAACCAACACTGGGAAACCAAGGGGGTGGGGGTGGGTGGGGTCAATGCTTCCACGATATTTCTTATTGCAAAATTTCGCTCAGGTGAATGGTGAAAACTGCTCCAATGTTCGCCTATATTTCACCAAAGTTTCGATAGGTATGAATTTATTGGTGCTAAAATATCTCATTAACCCTCTCACTAAAAATCAGTTAGAATGTTCAGATTTGCAGTTTATTCGAGTGAAGACTATTTAGAACTTTTTGGATATATGAGCTGTGTACATTTCGACGTTTTTGAAACTAATATATTAGATTTAATACATATTTGATTGCTTCTTTACAATGGCTTCAGCCATACATTTTTAGCTTTCAAGATAAACACAAAACCAATGTTTTATTGTAAAACAATTTTGTTTTATGCATTTGCGCTACCCTTTTCAGTCATTGTGACCATCATCAGTCGAAGTCATTACGACAACATACAAGAAAGTAGAATTATCAACTACAGAGGCTTCTCTTTTAACAGTAATTTTACCTTCTGTTATACATTTTGGTATAGGGTTTGCCTGATTATGGTCGCCATGCCCGAAACATGGAGCGAAACTATGTACAACAAAATTGTTGAGTTTTGCTGTATCTTTTTGAAACCCTTATCGAAAACACCACCGGATGGTCTCCTCCAAAGATTATATGTTTTTATTGACATTTTGTTAATTTTGCGGCGGTTACAGAATTTTTTTTTAACTTTTTCAAAACCTCTGAAGGAATCTTAATATCAAATCTGATTAGGAATGGAGAAATGAGGCCACAGCATGTGAGTAGTTTTGCTTGAATGTGGAGGTCCACTCTTACAAAAGTTACAAATTGCTATCTAAATCTACTAAACACATCACAGCAGAGAAGATTACAATGCCACGTTGTCCTTTCGGTACTGCAGTGGAAGTTCCCAAATCTGTTCCGAGTTCTGTAATGAACAGAGTTACAAAGAGCCAAGTCTTACAAACGGCAGATCATTTAGAGAATGTGGGGACATGCGTAGTTATTGTTGCTATAGAGACAGGTTAGTTTGGTTAAGCTGTAGGCACAATTGCAGCTTGTTGACGCAGCCGTCACGTGCCATTAAACTTTGGATGGCAAGCTATTCTTACTCTCTGTGGAGTTCAGTTGTGACAACAAAATCCTGTGTCATCACATAAGAGCGAAACAGATAATTTTGTCTTAGGATGAGATAAAAATGTGGCCTACAATGTCCACAGGGAATCTCTATAAACTCACGTTCTGGTAACATTAGAAGCTGATGAAAATACACTCAAATTTTGAAGTTACAGCTCAACTAAAAATGTTTCGTTTGTATTTCTGTTTCAAAAACAGCCTTTACGAATTTAAATAGCCTTACAGCATTTAAGTTTTATAAAAACTTACAGTAATAGGCATTCTTTTCTGACGTTCTGTGCATTTTTTTAAATTTCAATTAATCAACGTGTAGGCCAGTTTTTTTTAGCTTATGATCACTTTGTGCCCAAAGATACTGACGGACCTCTGGATCAATAACATAAAAATTAAAATCTAGTGGAACACAATTACGTTTAGCGTAATCAAAATAAGTATTTCCGTTTGAAATGAAGATTATAGAAATTTATTTGTTCTGTGAAATAAGATTCCAGTATTTTCCCTTGAATTTATTTTTGAAACAGTAATCTACATGGGGTTAGACAAACATAGCTTATCAGCGACAATTAGAAGCTTTAGTATTCCAAGATAAAACAATAATGACAATAAATTAATTTGGCTTAAATACATTATTTACTCAATAATTTTCTGATGTTACAATTCATCATTCAAGAATGCATCCACGAATTCCTGAAATTAATTCGCAGCTTCTTTCGGTTCATAGAAGAGCAATTTGGGAAAAAATGAATTAAGATTTAGGCCTATAATTGTTACGACAAAAGAAATAATTTACTTATACCTACTGAAATTTTCACTCAGTTTTTTTTTTAATAACAGCAAGCAATAAGAAACATACGGATCTACACACAAAGAGGACCTAGCCAAAACTACTACCACCTCCGTGAACTAGAGTTCTCCTTCTGAAGCTAACAGTTCCTTAGTTACTTAATAAAAACCCTGCAATTTTACTCTAATTTTATTTCCGTGTTCGCTAGACACAGTCACTGACCCACGTTCTGAGCCAAAGAATTTATTATTCTGCACTCATCCTGTTTAAGATCCGCAATGTTATTATCATCTTTCTATCTAGGCTTAGTCTCTATGTAAAGTGGGACTAATTAATCTTTATTGAAACCATCCCGTTGTGTTTATGACTGCACTTATTCAGTGGAACACAACACAGGTTTATTTTGATTCAAATTGTGCCATTAATATGCATGTCGATACAAAAATCTTAGAAAGTGTGTAACATTACAATTATTTTATTATAATATTGTGGCTTACTTTAAAAGATGTTTTTATTAATATGCCTGGTGATAGCTTAAGTACAAGCCGAAACATGTAGCACACATGCAAAGGCTCAATTTGACACAAAATAAAAATGTGTTTTATTCGACGGCATAAGCGTATTTTATATAGGACTAATTATATTTAATCAGCTTGGCGATTTGTGTTTTTGCAAAGTTTCGCTACAGAAGCCCACCTTTTAATGCTTTAATGTATAGAACTGAAAGGTAACTGACAGAATTTGGCGTAACAAAATCAAGGATGCCTTATTTAATGAGACAGTCGCACAGGTTACACAGAATTAACTGGATTGCAAAACGCAAGTTAAACTTAATCTAGGCGTGCGAAATTTGTGGTTGTCACGGAGAGGATTATGAATATTACGGTATATCAGGATGTGACGCCGTGTGATTTGTTAGAAACATATCAAAGTTTTTTACCCTACTGACGAAGGCTGCAAGTTCACTATAGCGCAATTAGCATATTTCGACCACAGCAAATGGCGTCACATTATACACATGGTCACACAGTTATGGAAATAAAGACAAACATTTAAACACCACTCAAAATCTCGAGACAAAAAGTATTCTTTCTTTTTACAGGCGTAAAATAAGTCGAGAAATTTGCAGTATGTAATGCAGCGCACACAGCTTCCAAATTCTTCCTCTATACCTTCGGATTCTGAATGCTTCTAGCTATGACCATTAGCTATAACAGAGATTTTACCAATAATACGTAAATTTTATTACCCTATTCTATTAATCTATTACTCTATTCCTAAGTTCCGCCAACAACACTGTGACTTCACGAATTTGTCCTTCTACCATAAAGCATTTATCGATTGTCGAAACTTTAAAAAGTTCAACCTCCAATTGGCCTCCAGTTGCTAAGTTTCATACAGATATAGAATTTCATGAGAACCTATCGAGCCGTTTTTGGGTTGAAACATGCCGGTAGACGGACAGATATAATTCCCTTTGTATACACATTCCGTGTTTCTACTGCACTCTAAGATCCTTGACCTACTTTACGACAGACGTCCATTCTTCTCTATCATTTGCCTTCTGTCTTCGTACTTCCACGCCTGACTCTCGTAAGTGACCTCCACTTTATGCGCTATTCGTATGCAAATCGGCCACAGAAAGTGTACAAAGGTAAGACTCCGAGCCAACGACTTTGGTGCGGTACGCCGAGGACATAGATGAAGTACCGAATAATTGTAAACTCCTTTTCACGGCTTATAACAAGTTTTTACCGGCTGTTTAAAACGAACTGTGCAAATTCTGTCTTAATGCATTTTGTTTCAGACGCAGCGTCTTGGAGCAACACAAAGCCGATGGTTTGGACAGGGTAGGACCAGTCAAGTGGTCGCTGGCGCTGTGTGTTCTCGCTGTGTTCCTGCTGGTATATTTTTCGCTATGGAAAGGTGTTCGGAGTACGGGGAAGGTTAGCCTACTTTAAATCATGTGTCTCTGTTATACTACTTTTCTGACTACAGTGCTCTAGCATTTATAGTCTAAAACAGTACCGTCCGTCTCGTATATCTTCAATCATTAGTGACGAAATAAAAATGGTGACGATGTCCTGTGTTTAATTCAGCATAATGCCCCTAAAGAGGAAGACAAACAGAGGTGTAACTTTAAGCACTCTAATCCTCGGTACCAGATGGGGATAAATCTAGGCCGCTTTGCCTGCAAAAAGAGAGGCCCCCGTATTGACCTGACAGAAGAAGGGAAAGTCTTTTTCCTCTTATTATTTCCCCAGTAACAGTAGCAGAAGAACACACAGAAATATCATGTAACGTAATATTAAACATACAACTGAAAGCACAGAGATCTGTTAACTGTAGGTCCTTCTGGAATATGATAAATTGAAATTCGACGGTATGACGCAATGTACCAAAGTCATAACTCAGAACGCCGTCTTAAACACTCGACGTTGTAAAACCTCGAAACTCGTACAGAAATCCGTTAGTTTTGCTTCGTAGTTTAGTTTACGGTTTCGATATCGATAGTATTTGAAGTATTTAAAGAGATACAAATTACTCTTCTGCTTTATGACTTCGTGCAATTTCAAATATGGTTAAAAACGCACCAACTTCAAGGTCGAGTAGACAGCACTATTGCTTACCATTCTTGAGGTTCCGGGATTAAATTTGGGAGACTATATTGTAATATTTTTCTTCAGTCCCTCCAAGGAAATTCCAAAAGTGCCTCAAATTAGGCCAAGACCGATTCCTTCAACGTGCTTTCAAATCCATTATTTACTATTTACTATTTATTCTATCAATCTACGTTAGGTTTATAGTATTTGAAAACCGACGGCGTTGTAAAATAATACATAAATAAGAAACACATAAATAATATTACAAGCATGTCGGAAAATTCTGCTTGCTCCATCAACAAGGTAGAAATCCACCATAACAAACACCAGTTACGGTATTCCCTAGTTCGAAATCTACCCTTTGGTGCTGAATACGTCTCAAATGTAAGCATGACGTTTCACAATGCTAATGTCTATATTTCAGAGAAACTAACGCAAACCACGAGTTGCTACTTCTGTATTATGCAGTTGGAATACTTCAAGTTGTGACAAGTTTTCTTCTTCCTCCACTCGACACTCGAACTTGGTGTTTGCTTACGTCTGTACACACACACACACAAACACACACACACACACACACACACACAAACGCGCGCGCGCGCGCACACACACACACACACACACACATACATAAATACATGGGTCGGGGTTCTCTAAAACACACATGACAAGTCATGAAGAGACGGTAACAATGAAATCTTCAGTAAAATCTAACAAATAGGGTGATTTAGATTTTGTCTTGAACTGAACTACTTTTTCTTCTCTTTTCTTTTTTTTTACAGACGCTTTAGTACACCCTTAAAACAGAACTACTTTTACATGTCTCACAACTAAAGTTTTCAAGTACAGCTGTAAATGTATGTACTACACACTGCAGCACTAATCAGCCCTGCATTATGTCCACGCAGTTTGTTTGTGTCTTTCGTATAATTCTCGAAATATATACCCGTTATTACTGCCTTATATTACACTGGCAAAGTGATGTCTCTATTCGTAACATCTCTTATCTGTAAAGTCCTAATTGAATCTATATATACAGGGCGATTCATCACTTATGGACATACATATATATGTAAGAGATGATTTCCTTGGTGCTGCTAATAAAGAGGTGAAAGTTGACAGATTTACGACCTCTTGAGAATTAAAAGGCGACAATTATTGAAAAGATAAGAAGTAAAATAATAAATAAGTTATCTGATGAAATTGACTTTTAATTTAACCTCATAAAAATTGCTTTGAATTTATGCTAAGCGGTGTTGTAAGCAGGTTTTCTAAAATACCACCCTCAACTTCAGGGCGCTCGCCACTCAGTTGTGAATAACGTACTTGCAAATTCAAATGATAAGCTTGAAATTAATTTACGCACCGCCATTGAGTGCCAGAAACAATAATTTTCAAGATCGCATACCGTGCACGTGCAGTTCACAAAGTGCGCTGAGGTAAAGTAAAAACACTCACAGCACCATAGACATTTACAAGAGGACTCATGTTGATTGGATTTTTTTTTCACAAAGACTTAAGGTGTTTTCTCCTACAATCAAGTCCACAACTCAAGAATCACCCTGTACTATCCAAAAATGAGAGTCAGTAGCTCAGAGCACATAATATCGAGTGGAAGGATGATATGAAATGAAAAATGAATTGGAAAGGATGCAGAAGGAAAGATCCATGACTTAATTACAGGTGCTCTTCGGCCTGTGACTGATGGGAGAGAGGAAAGCAACTACAATGTTGTTAGGACAGACGGTGTACTGGCCGAGAAACTGGCACCTGCAAAGAAGAGCCATCGCAGGAGGTTGTGCCGTGCTTATACTGCTGATGATTGTGATGATGATGATGATGAAGACACAAAATGAGGTTGTTTACTGGAAGCTGAAATGTTAAGAACAGAAAGATACATAAAAAACACATTCCTGCTAAAGCAATCGAAGAAAATGAAAAGAAATGACGTTCGGACACACAAAGACATGCGATTTCACATTTTCAGGGCCGTGCGTGTTCATATTGTGGTCTTCTAAGTTGTGACAGTGTGTAGCCTTGTAGGTAAATGTAACATTTCGGAAGCATATGCCGCCTCCATCTGTGGGGTAGAAAGTGTTGAAGTTAGCATATCCGTCAGAAATGTTGACAGGGATCTGTGGCCGATTTTTCTGTTGTAGAAAATTGTGGAAATAAGATGGTGTTCCAGCAGTTGGTTCCTTTCTACAAACTACAGGGCTTTACTCCTGGTATTCATCGCAAACTCCTTTCTGCTGCGTTTCATCAATCAAATCGTCATACCTTTTAGCGTACACCTATGTAAACTATGGAATTATAACAGCGAATCAATCTTAACTGTTGCAGGCTGTCTGGGTGACGGCCTTGGCACCGTACGTTGTGTTGTTCATCCTGCTTGTGAGAGGCGTCACGCTACCAGGGGCCGGAGAGGGAATCCAATATTACCTCACGCCGCAGTGGCACAAGCTGAAGAACTCCAAGGTATGTCCTCAGCTTGTGATAAATAAGGGCCAGAATTATAACGAGTAATTCTGTCTCAGTTAAACAGTCTCCAGTGGGTGAATTGTAGAACTACCACAGGCACTCTATGATTCTACTGTGGGCTTGAGGTAGGATTTTCAGGGAAAATGACAAAGGCTCGAACTTGGCGAAAACCACAACTAGCTTTGCAGCATTAATGCCTAAATACAAGATTAGTAATGCTGCCTTTTAGCTATTTGCCGACAACTGCCCAAATGCCGGTACCTTCGTAAGCACACAAAGGCTTCTTCTGTGTAATTTTCCTTAGTATTATTCCTAATTAATGATATGGGCCTACACTTGTATTGCAATTCTGACACTTGGAGGAATAATGTCGAATTCCATGTCGTCTGTTTGAAGACCTAGACGTAGAATGGAAGATAAAATAAATCTTAAAGTAATGTGATGGGGTAGTGTGAAATTGACTCATCTGGCTTAGGAGAGGGATAAGCAAATACAGAAACAAACCTGCAAGCTGCATGAAATGTGGCACATACGTGGTACTCTATATTAGACCTGCAGCACTATTATAGGTATAAAATGAACATGTTTCTGTCCGAAAATTACGATATTGTAAGATATTATGTCTTATACCTTTCTTGATAGGTACCAATGTTTAGGAGGAATATACTGACTCTATGATCAGAACAGACCTACATTCCTGATATTTCTGTATCAAACATTACACCTTCCATACGAGTGCAATTAAATATGAACTTATTGTTTTAGGTCTGGATTGATGCAGCATCTCAAATCTTCTTCTCTCTGGGTCCAGGATTTGGAACTCTTCTAGCACTGTCAAGTTACAATAAGTTCAATAATAACTGTTACCGGTAAGTAGACATAAGCACAATGATGTACCAAAAACTGCTGGAGTACTTTTGAACACTCAGTTCATCCATCAGACTTAAATTAGGTGATGTGCGACAATAGTCTGTAACATACAAAATCCACTCCACTGAATAGGAGTTCTGGAAACTCTTGACAAATTTTTCACAATCGAATACTCCATAATTAATCTCGGCCAGATTGAACAGCAGGAGATATTTAGACGTATTTTTGTTCCTCCGTTCAAATGTCGAATTAGACCACGAATCAGTAAGATTCCCAGAATTTTTTACTCTCAATCATCTAGTAGAAAAGCAAGTCCAGGATCGCGAGTGAGCCAATTCTGAGAAGAATATATCATTTTTGGAACCCTTTGGAACTGACTCAACGTAGACAAAGTTCCTAGCACATTCTTTCCAATTCATCGTTTACTAATTACGCGAACAACTGGACCATCTGAATTCTCATCGTTAAATACAATATAAATAAATCCTCTGGTTTTTTTTATGTACATGGGTCCGTGTATCGTGAATCGACTTTAATAACTGTCCAACAAGATGCGACTTATTCAGTTTATTACATTTCTGTAGGCAGCTCTACATGTTTCCGGTGTTGACACCCATCATCAGGAGCTGGTACAGCTGTAATTGCAGCTTCTGTTATTGATTAACCGGATCTAATACCATCCGCTCTCGTTGATTTGGAACTGATTCATGTGTATCGTGCGGTAGGTATTCATTTTTTCATAACAAATGAATACCTACCGCACGATACACATGAATCAGTTCCAAATCAACGAGAGCGGATGGTATTAGATCCGGTTAATCAATAACAGAAGCTGTAATTACAGCTGTACCAGCTCCTGATGATGGGTGCCAACACCGGAAACATGTAGAGCTGCCTGCAGAAATGTAATAAACTGATTAAGTCGCATCTTGTTGGACAGTTATTAAACCGTCTGGTGTTTGCATTTTTGTGATGTTGAATAATGTCCATATTTTTGTTTTCTGGACTAGGACACTGTACTTTAGTCCAGTAAGTGGGTACCAAAGTATGGAAGAAACTGCACTACCAGATTAATATGTCGTAAACAAGAATGCTACAAATAACTTAGTCATGTGACCTTCCACGCGCTATCCAACCGTAATTGTTACCATCGATAGTGCAGGATAACAATCGATAGCAATCGATAATGACCGACTATATCTGTATTCGTTATTATCGACACTAATTCATAATAGTCGATAAACATCAACATGCTGTTTAACTCAAACATTAACTAAACCAGTCATTCACAAGGAAGGCATTAATATATAGGGGGTAGATAATTACACACAACTTCTTGAAACAGTCTCGTGCAATAAAATAATACAGCGAGGCTTTCTGGCCCATAGGGACGCCATTGTCACCAGCAGCATTAACTGTCTAACGAGCTTCCTGGCAGGATTCGTCATATTCTCCGTGCTCGGATACATGGCGCATATGCAGCAAAAGACAGTTCAGGAAGTCGGCCTGGAAGGTAAGCTCCTGTAGTTTCTAACTAATAAATCAATCCGTATAGCAGGATCCATTTTGACAGCCTGAGAGATGCTCAGTTAAATTCACTGTGTTTACAAGAGCCCGACGTCGGATGTTGTCCTGACCTTACGCGTACAACAGAGCTCGTAATGCAATTAAATAGGCCTAATAATAGCAATTTCACTTTAATAAACAAATTTATCATATATCTCTACCAGTGACGTCTTCTCTAGGTGTGCTACGTATGCGGCACACACCCTATATAATCCCATTCTCAATATGTGCTTATAAACTCATAATTTAATTGCGGGGGCATGCTTTATCTCCAAGTTGTTCTGTAATGCTTCCGCTGAAGTTTGGTGCACCCACTCCGAGGAGTTATCTGTGCAGGACTTCCTCAGTACGTCTGTGCCTGCCACTTACTGTGGCGATGAAGCCGTGCGGGGAGAGAGGAACTGCAGAAGTAGGTACTGGGAGGCGTGCTGCGTGTCGTAAGCACAGCTTGACCAGTTTTCATGTTTGTTATAGGAGGTTACAGAGCGTCGCGACAAGAACATTTTATCGTGTTGTTATCTTTTCATCGTTTCTTACTGCATTTTACATCACACTCGTATTTAGATAGTATGCTGTCTCCATCATTCTACAATGTTTTAAGACCGATCAATATGGCCGAAATATAATTATTAAAGAACTGTTAATTAATCCGGGGACCGCGGTGGCACAGTAGTTAAGGTGCTGTGCTACAAATCGGAAGGTTGTTGGTTCGATCCCAGCTGGTGTCATTGGAATTCTTCATTGACATAATCCTTCCGATCGCACTATGGCCCTGGGGTCGACTCAGCCTCTAAACAGAAATGAGTACCAGGATTATTTCCTGGGGGTAAAGGCGGCCGGTTCTTAAGGCTGGCAACCTTACCACCATCCTGTGTGGTTGTCATGAAATCTGGGAAACTTAACTTCCTGGAACCCTCTGGGCCACTCCAGGCCTGCAATGGGTATGCGTTACATTAATTAATACATTTTCCATGCACCTATTGCACCATAAGTTAGAGAATAATGAATAAAGGTCGACCTACTCCACAACTACCCAATTTAATAACTCATCATAAAACTAAGACAGAACGATATACAATATGTATATTTGCATCTCTTAGCGTGAAACGTTTGACTGGTTAATAGGACGTGAAACAACAAAGAAACTTTATTTTTGGCTCTGTTCAATTTTATAACAAACACAAATGGCTTCTAGGATTTAAATCGGTTGCCAAGTGCGCAGCAAAAAACTTAAAATCACAAACTCATGTGCAATGTTATCTACAGTTAAAATTATTTGTAAAACGACAAAAGATTGACCCGCTCCTCGAAGCAGAACGCAGAAACGACGTCACTTGGCATAATGAACAAGTTAATAAGAACACACGAGTTTTACGACGGTTTATTGATGCTGTGTGTTCTTTAGTTAAACAATAATTTCCCTTCCTGGGCCATGATGAGTCGTCCGCATCTTTAAGCAATGGAAATTTTATGGAATTTCTCAATGTGTTAAAAAATCATGACCCACTTCTTGAAAATCATCTGAATTCAGCCACTGTTATTTAATTTAAAATAAAATTAGTCTTTATTTAATGAAATTTGCTGTTCTAAGGTTCCAGTAATTAAAAAAAACTGATATTAAACACAGATATTTATTGTTTTTTTAATTATGTTACTGAATTTTATACATGATCATTCTGTTAATGATTTGGCAACGAAAAAATGAAGTTTGTCGAGTAAATTTTTAAAATCACCATGAAAATTAACCTAATGTTAACAGGCAGCACACACTTGTATACGCAGCATAAGCCACTGCTCTGTACATGTGGTTTCAGTTTTTGAATGCTCAGTACACTGAGAGATGCTTGCAGGTCCTGGTCTTGTGTTCATTGTGTATCCTGAGGCGATAGCTACCATGACGGGTTCAGTCTTCTGGTCCATCATCTTCTTCCTCATGCTGATTACGTTAGGCAAGTTCCTGTTTATTTAATTACAAATAAAGTACTTCTGTTATAAAATAACGACTAATGTATATATGTATGTATGTATGCATGTTTGTATGCATGTTTGTATGTATGTCGGTTTCAAAACGTTGTTCTACGTTGTCCGACACCTAGACTCCACTGATTCCTATCTTCCCACTGGCCTTCATTTAGATTTCTTTCGTTCATGGCCTTCCTTATACCTTCCATCCAGTTTTTCTTCGGTCTTCTTCGTGCTCCCTTTTGTTTCGGCATCCACTTCAATGCTATTTTGGGTAATCTTCCTTCTGCCATTCTTTGAACATGACCGTACCGTGTAAGTTGGTTCTGTTCAATTTCTTTTATAATTGGTTCCTCTAATCCAATTTGTTGTCTTATAGTTACATTTCTAATGCTTTCTTTTCTTGATATTCTAGAGGATCTCCTCAGGGCATCCATCTCTGTAGCTTCGACCTGTCTTTTATTATTTTCTGCGAGTTTCCATGTTTCGGAACCATACAATAAACTGCTTTTAATCAATGCATTATAAATGTTCAATCTTCTCTCCGTTCTTATGTCTTTACTCCACAGTATCCCGTTTCACATGCTATACATTTCCTTGCTTGTATTCCTCTTGATCTTATTTCTTTGTCTTCTGTTCCGCTAGTGTAAAAAATAACTCCTAAATATTTATATTCTTGACAAAATTCAATCTCGATGTCTTTATCTAATTTCAAATTGATGTGCGTTTCCCCAATACATAAGTATTTTGTTTTATTAAAATTCATGTCCAGGCCCCATTTCTCGTAACTTTCTTTTAATTTACGCGTCATATATTCCAAATCTTCTTTGTCACCCGCTAAAACTACTTTATCATCTACAAACTGGAGTGTACACAATGTTGTATTTTCTAGAGGAATAACCATTCCGGAGCATTTAAGTTTGTATTCTTCTAAAGCTTTTCGTATGTAAATCTTAAAAAGTGTAGGGGAAATGCAACATCCCTGGCGTAGTCCTTTAGTAATGTTGAAAGGGTAGGATAGTATGTTTCCAATTTTCACTTGTGATGTATTGCCGTAGAGATTTTGCAGTGCTTTAATTAAAGTATTATTAATATTTGATTCACCCAAAACTTCCTAAAGTTTTAGTATTGGTATACTCTCATGCGCTTTTGTCAAATCCACAAATAATAAATGGGTTTCTTGGTTTGTTGCATTCATTTTTTCAATAAATCGTTTCATGCAAAAAATGTTGTCAGCACATGACCGTCCTGTTCGAAATCCACTTTGTTCTTCTTCATCTTTATTCTCTTCTTCTATGAGGTCTCTCAGTATTTTACCAT
>Ga0123357_10005202_pt1 | contig 15528 bp, 10 predicted proteins | sample TergutEmb28metaG_FD_89873 | JGI IMG/M metagenome (GOLD analysis project Ga0123357, IMG submission 89873) | Embiratermes neotenicus P4 segment gut microbial communities from Petit-Saut dam, French Guiana - Emb289 P4 | ecosystem: Host-associated > Arthropoda: Insects > Digestive system > Gut ... | reverse complement strand
CAACTCAACATCTAATGCTCCTGATGATGGGCGTATGTACCTGAAACATGTCGAGCTAAGAATACACCAATAAAATTACCTTGTTGCATCAAGTTGGCATTTCACATTTCATGAGGAAGATGCACGGTCAAACAACCCTTAACGTAACATTTCATGCATCTGATGCTAAAATTTATGAAATAATGTGAAATGTCATTTTAGATAGTGGAAATCTTGAGTGGGATAGCAAGTGAGAAATGTTGGAGATTGTGAGAATTTCTTATTATTATTATTATTATTATTATTATTATTATCATCATCATCATCATCATAATCTCTTTTCATATAAGAATAAACTTGATATGCAGATGACATCCTTGGGGCCATCAGTATGCTGATCATATATGCTGTCTTTGTCAGGTATTTGATAAAAAAATCAGAATACAATGGGGCAGTACTTCAGCTATTTATGGATGTCCCGACAGCCTATGATGCTGTTGGGAGGGTGATCTTGTATAATATTCTCATGGAGTTTGGTATACCCCCTCTACACCTACCAGAAGAAGAAGTTCGACTAAGTAAAGAAGAGTTTGGTGTACCTACGGAACTAGCAGCGTTAATAAAAGTGTACTTTGAAATTTAATATATAGAACTATAATTTTGCCTGTTGTTTTGTATGGGTCTGAAACTTGGTCATTGACACTGCAGGAGGAAAGGAAGCTGAGGGTGTTTGAGAACATGGTGTTGAGGAGAATATTCGGAACTAGGAGGGACGAGGTAACGGGGGAGTGAAGAAGATTGCATAACGAGGAGCTAAATGACTTGTACTCCTCACCCAATATTGTGCGGGTGATAAAATCGAGAAGCATGAGGTGGGCTGGGCATGTGGCACGTGGGTGAGGAGAGGGGGGTGTATAGGGTCTTGGTGGGGAAACTGGAAGGAAGGAGACCACTGGGGAGACCTAGACATAGATGGGTGGATAATATTAAGATGGATCTCCAGGAGGTGGGATGTAGGTATATGGACTGGATTGGGCTGGCCCAGGATAGAGACAGGCGACGGACGCTTGTGAGTGCGGTGATGAACCTTCGGTTTCCATGAAATGCAGGTAATTTCTTGACTAGCTGCAAACCAGTTAGCTTCTCAAGAAGAACTCTGTACCATGGAGTAAATAAGTAAGTACTTAAAATGTAAACCTATAGGAGAGTCTTGGTATGCAGACATTTTATCTGATGTGTTTCCTATTAGGTTGGTTTGGAACTCAGAGATGCATTATTGCCACTGCTTTTCAACTTTGCCTCAGAATATGCCATGAGGAGGGTTCAGGCAAACTAGGATGGGATGAAAATGAATGGTAAACATAAGCGTCTGGTTACCTTATCAAGTTAATTTATTGGGTGAAAGCTTATAAGCTATAAAGGAAGAAACAGATGATGTTTTTTTGTTACCAATAAGGAGACTGGGCCATAAGTAAATGCTGGGGAAACTAAGTATATGTTCATGTCTCACAAACAGAATGCAGGACAATATGTTAACAATGTAAATATAGGTAATAAATTTTTTGAAAGGGTGGAGCAGTTTAAATGTTTGGGAACAACCCAAATAAATCAATTTCACGTGTTAAGCAATTCAGAGCTGCATGAACTTGTGGGGAATGCTTGCTATCATTCAGTACAGATTCTTTTACTTCCCAATTTGCTATCCAAAAATTTAAGATTAGAATACATAGACCTATAGTTTTTCCTGTTTTGTATGGGTGTGAAGCTTGGTATCTCCCTTTGAGGGAGGAGCATAGGACTCTGCTACATGGAGTTAGTTATATCGGAATAAACACATACCTGCTGTCCCTCCTGCAAACATAACTGTCCAGACATGATCAGGTCCGTGTAAGAAATCCAGGCATGCAGCATATGTCAACACATACAGGCCTGATGAGAGGCTGTCTCTGCAATGAATCAGGTATTGGGCAGTGTATAAGAAACAGATGCAGTTATAAGGTGAAGAGAGAGAACCAACAAGATGCAACTAATTCGATGTTTATTATCAAACATCTATCTCAACATGTTTCAGGCATCAATATGCCCATCATCAGGAGAATAAGACCGTGTCCTACTGCATGTGGTAGTCTGCCTGTAAGGAGAGGGAAACATAAGATGTGAAAGCCGTAGTGTCCTTGTGGTAAACATGGATGGTAGTTCCTGTGTGTACGTTTTTTGGCAACGTGTGTACATGTATGTCGTGAATAAATGTGTATGGCGGTGTGTGTGTGTGTGTGTGTGTGTAAGTTGTGATGTTTGATTGGTATCCAATTCGTAAGTCTGTCAGGCACCCAATACCCAGATCTGACAGACTTACGAATTGGATACCAATCAAACATAACAACGTACACATACACACACCGCCACACACATTTATTCACGACATACACATACACATGTTGCCAAAAAACATACACACAGGAACTACCATCCATGTTTACCACAAGGACACTATGGCTTTCACATCTTATGTTTCCCTCTCCTTACAGGCAGAACACCACATGCAGTAGGACACGGTCTTATTCTCCTGATGATGAGCTTAATGATGCCCAAAACATGTTGAGATAGATGTTTGATAATAAACATCGAATTAGTTGCATCTTGTTGGTTCTGTCTCTTCACCTTATGTTCATGATGCATGGTCACAAGAACCTAAAAGATGCAGTTATCTTACATCAATTTGAAAGTTAAAGGCAAAGTTATCCCAGTCCACACCATGAAGGCATTTAGGAGGAGTGGTGGATCACAGCACTAAATGAGATGCCTGGTCAGTTTCTTGCCATCACACCCCCTCACTCCTAAGCAACGAAGTCGGATCCACGGCCTGGCCGGACAACATCTGATATAGTCCATTCAGAGTCGTTTCTTCAGTGGATACAACAGGTGGACCCTTGTGAGCAAGGTGGTTAACATTTAGTTTGCATAAAGTGCAGGGATTTTTTTTTTTTTTTTGTAACTGAGTTGGTGTTAGCTTCTTAAGATGTACTCTGCAGCGTGGAATTAATAACAACTTACCGATACAACATTACATGGCTTCCGTGGTACAGTCCTCGTAAGCCATGTTCATTAAATGTATGTACAATGCAATTAATGGGCCCCACATATTTCTTTAGTTGTTGCTTCTCCCATGTACCTGTGAAATAAACTGTAAATAAGTTATAGGTTCTATTTTTATTGCTAATGTTCAGAGCAGTATCAACAAATGAAGTGTGAATTTAGAAGTGTCCTTTTCTGTGTAAAAAAAATTTGTTATCCATGCCTGTGAATCACCATCCATGTACACTGATATGATGGCATTCATACCTTCATACAGCATGCCTGTTATTTTTGTCTGATCTTAAGCAAACTTAAATTTTCTTAATAGATTTTACTAAAAAATCCTCATAAAATTCCATGAATATTTGTCCAGCAGGAGCAATGTTCTTCCATACTTATGGATAGACTGACACACAAATGATGACGCTAATAGCTGCTTTTCACAACTTTTCGAATGAGACTAAAATTTATTCAAATAAACGAACATCTGTGTTATCCCACTAGATGTTCTTGGAGTACTGGACCAAGGCATTGCAACAGGGTGCAATCTTGTACGAGTGGGATGCTCGACCAACATACTGTAGAGTAAGGGCTGTGTTTCAGTGATAATGAATATTTATCATAGATTTGTCTTTGGTTCTTGCAGGACTGTGATCACAGGCTCAAATCTTAATTGGAGGATGTCCAAATTGTACTGTGTGGTATGGAAGAGATCTTTTGATGGGGCCCCTTCCGTATGGAATGAGTCGTACCTATATTTGAAAAATATACTAATTCAGAATTAGGATTCTGAAGTATAACAATCGAGAGGATTTTCTGTTTGAAACTGAAGAACATAGGTTGAAGAAATCCAACAAGATGCAACAGTATGCAGATATTTATTTACTGCTAAATTTAGCAGTAAATAAATATCTGCATACTGTTGCATCTGGTTGGATTTCTCCAACCTAGAATTACGGTGCACGGAACTACAAGTATAAAATTTATTGAAGAACATGTTTAGCAGTACACAAATAGCAATCTTAGAAAGCCCTGCAGTAAAATTATTATATTTCTCTCAGCTCTTAAGATTCATTTGTCAATGTGAATAACACTGCTGACACTTTTATGTATTATAATTCATCTGAATTAGTAAGCAGCAGATAGTCATTTAAATGTGTAAATTCGGTAGTGTCTGAGAATCCGATTGTACCTGTTTGAGACTGCAGCTTGATCTTAACAAGTTCAATGGGTGTAGCTATGGCTATTTGGGCAATGCCAGCAAATGAGCCAGCCAGAAAGACATTCGTGTACCAGTACTTGCTGACATCACTGTTCTCTGGATTGTGCTGTTTGTGATAGTTCTCAAGGGCTCGTAGGGAATTTCCATAAACACCAAAGAAGAATGAATTCTGTGCACCAGCTGTGAGCAATGGAAAACCCATGCCCTTATAAAATCCATGCAGCTGAAAAAGACCCGCACCTGTGAATGTCAAATCCGTCCATTTAATATAGTAACTAGCATTTAACTAGAGGTACATTTTTTCCAAAAGTGTGATCTGCTTAAGCATATGTGGATGTTGTGGTTCACATAAATTCAGGCTGCTAACACTGCAGGTTCATGCGAGTTCAGTTGCGTAACACTGCACTAATTGAATGATTATTCATAAAGAATGTAGCTGATAAGGAAACATGATGTCTAGTAATTTACAGTATCATTTCTTCAGTACTTACACCTTCATATTTCATTGTTTGGACAGCAATGTGCACACTCCCCGAGGACTGAAATATCTGTTGTCGAACCTTTATTGTGTCCAGAGGATGTCCTATTAATAATCCACATATACCTGTAAGTGCAGGAAGATAGTGGGAAACTTACTTTGCTTTGCTTGACACCTGGTGACCCAATAATAGGTCTGAGTGATGGTCACAGTAAAAAATCAAAACCTGAGAGATGAGTTTATCTTTGTGTTCCAGACAGGATTGTTATTCTGAGGAATTAAAAATTGGATAGCAGCAGCGGTGGCGGCAGCAGCAGCATGTTTTTAAGCCTGTGTGTGAGAGTGAGTGTGTGTGTGTGTGTGTGTGTATGTTTTAATTTGTTTTAAACCTACACCATGAAGTACTTTTGAGTTTCTTTCCATCTACAGGGCAATGCACCAGCTATGAACCTGCATTTATAAGATAAGAATGCAAACACTATTACACAGACAGAAATTTTGAATTGTTATAAATACAATTTTGAAAATACCCAACTTCTTTTATTTCACTCACATCTGTGTAAAATGTAAAATAATGTGATTATGCAAAGGTAAGCGCTATTCACAGATTTCGGATAGCCCTTTGAAATACACTCAACTATTTAGGTTCTTCCCCCACCTCTTTGCTTGAGGGTAGAGAGAAATCTGTCTTCTGAAATTGTGTGTTAGCCTTTGAGCTTTGGAAAACTCTACAATGGACAAAGTCAAGAAGCTGAGTAATCCTGGATGTAAATTTGACAATTTGTATGTTGATGATAACTGATGAAAACTGTTACTGTGTTTATTAAATAGTATTTATTATTTATTTGCCAATTTGAAGTAGTGTAGTTTACTGCAGTTTCTGTTCAATAGCAGAGTTATAGTTAACTAGTACAGTGTACAATGAAAATTAAAACATATGGCTGCATTTTGCACTTCTGAGACTATGCTTATCTACTGTCAGGTATTAATAGAAGAAGTTATGGGGATTCTCTTCTTTTAAAATATGGAGCAACTTAGTGTATAATTTGCTCGAATTGTTTGAAGGCATTGTTGTGTCCTGTCTTCAAGGGACAATAGCTCCCCATGCAGATGAGGACACCAAGTGGCCTTGAAACATCAGGCTCCAATTACCCATTGACACAATGTCATATCCCAGAAGAATGGAACCTTAGCTACACTGCTGTTAAGGCTTTTGAACCCAAAGAATAGAAATTTTGTTTAAGGAAATCAAGTTTTAAAGAACTGTTATGTAGATACTACTGGGCCCTATACTTAAAAGGAAGAGTTCAAAGAATGTCATATTTGTGCTGAAGTTTAGATATCTGGGCTATTTTTGTGTAAATTAAAAGTGTTTTCACTTTGGCATATGCCAGACCTATTATAATATTTGGTTTTGCCCTATTTGACATAAATTTGTCTATTGCACAGAAGTAATGGTCCAGAAGGAGATACACCCCATGCTATTTTTTTAGTGCCAATCCGGTGCACAGAATTCTGATATGCCATACTCAGAACATTTTCCTAAGCCATCTTGTTCATGTGCTGAAGATATGATGAACAGTGCTGTACACTTCTTTCTCTGCGTAACATTCAGTTAAAAAGTTACATGTATTTAATGATGATGACATAAAATTTCAGACTCTTTTAGACTTCTTTTGATAAGTCTCTGTTTGATTAAAGAGTGGAAGAGATACAATACATATTCATAGATGAAAGTGAAAATGGTCTTGAAAGAAAAAATTCCCACTGCTCTTACAAGGCATTAAACCCCACATCAAGAAAGATGCATGTTTCACTTACACATAGGTTTTCAATGATACTGTCCATAACTGACACTATATGGTCTCAAGAGAGTGGAATTAAATTTTAATTGTTCTATTTTTTAGTCTGTGAAAATATTTTCCAGTGGACACAATTTTACTTCTTACATTATTCTATTTACTTTATGCTTTACCAATGAAAGCTTATTGCTGGGGATCAGGTATAATTTCCTGGAGAATGAAACACCCAATATGTGCTATTTTAGTGGTAAAAGATCCCTTTCTCAAGTAATCAGTTTTGTACAGTTCTTTCTTATTTTTATTGCACAGAGTGAACAGAAGATTGTATAATAAATTATTTTCAGGATGTGAACACAACTGGAAAATTTTGTTCCTGTATTGTGTACTGCTTTCACTCAACATGACAAGATCTGTTGTTTTCTGGTGCAAGTGTGAGAACTATTTAAAATAATTCAGGACTATTTAATGAATAAATTCGTACCAGCAGCTGATCCTGCTATGAAGTCACACCACGATACTGACATATTTTGGATATTATATACTTTAGTTACAAAAATGAGTAGAATGAGTAACCAAGCAAGCAGTGTGTAGTATGTTACTAGTACTGACAACACACAGGGAACTATAGGTCACACTAGGACCTTTGAACTTGGAGTATGGTTTCCACATTTTATTTTTTGTAAATGCATTTACTCATTTCATTTAGATTGCTTTATGGCCCATTGATATGAAAACGAAAGACTTTGTTTCTTGGGCCATTTTAATGACATCATACATAATTTATGTCAAAAATTACAACTAAAATTGTTGTGGGTGAGGTCGAAAACTGTTTCGTAATGTGATTTGGTGAAGACCAGCACAAACGATTTGAAAAGAGAAGTGCAAAGACCACAGCAGTGTCTAATATACACTGCGCAGTAAATACCCACGCACATAGCGCAATCAAGGCATGCATCTAGTGTGCAGTGTTTTTCAGTCTTATTAAAAATTATGGTGGAGGATTAATGGATTGGATCAATCATGAGTAGCAGATGACAGGAACGTTTATTGCCTCAGCATCTGTCAACGTTCCACCTAGCCTGCGGCAATTCGGAGAATGTCTATGGTTTGAAGAGCTACGATTATTTACACTACAGGACGTTCGGTGGTTGCGTGGAACAAGATGGCTCTGGGCCACGGATAAGATTGGTAGCGCTTATCTGTGTTCTGAATTGCAGGTATAGGTTTCACAGAACACAGGCGATAAAATAACTTTATGGAATGAACGGAAAGAGGGTTAGGTTGAGGGATGGTTTGGGGCTTGGTGGTTGTTAGAACGAGTCCTGACAGGAAATAAAACATGGGTATTTGTATTGTGTGGCGAATTACTTACAAGATGATGTATAAAAGCAAACATAGTTATTGTAAGTAGATTTCATGTGAACATTTTCAGTTCATTTTTTACGATTATTATTTCGACAGTGTTTTCAAGTTACGCTATAGTAAACAATTTCAAACATTCGATGCAAGAAATACTTTAAAAGTGTAACAGTACCAACATGATACTCTTTTTAAGTTCTGTATTGTATTTAGTGCATTCCGATTAACGTATGTATAGGGATTCCATTTTTAAAAACCAAGAAACCGCGAGGGTTAATAAAATTTCGGCTGCTGAAAGGGGGGGGGGGACAAAATATTCAAACTGTCACACAATGAAAAATTAGAGTAATTAAATTCGTCGCAACAGCGTAACTCAGAAATAACGTCGGAGACAAGAAATTAAATAATATGAATGTTCAAACTTACACATGCAATTCACTTACTGATTTTGACGTATATATGCATTCGTCATTCAATTCCAGTCTGATTTCTGACTTGATAATCATTAATACAGTCATCTTGCAGCCACCCTCTTACTCCTTCTTGTTAATGTTTGGTTTGTTGGCTGCCCAGCTCCTGGAGATGAGTTTTCTGGCTGTTTTAAAGTCAAATGTTTGTACACATTGTCAGAAATGTTGCATTTTCATGACTTGGCGGCTCCTGCAATATTTGGCTTCCTGAACGGAATTTTGCAGGACACTGGGACAGGTCTTGAAAACTCATGAAACCAGGACTGTCCCAGGCAAACCAGGACAAATGGAATCCCAGATTTTATAGCAACTTATGTTTTCTTATGACGTACCAACTGCCTATAAGTAATAATTGTGTAGAAAGTATATTAAAACGTAAGTATTCTATCTGAGAACTATCTGTTGCCACTTGCTGTAGGCTCATTTATTTTTTAAACCTAAACTGCTTATCCAACTGAACAAATGGAGGTGAGGAAGGGAGGGAAGGGAAAAAGGACAGTTTTGAAATAAAGTAATAAATTGCAAACGGGGGGGGGGGGGGTTGCTGCCCAGGTGAGAAGGTGATGATACACCTCTATCTATTGCCAAGGCTATGAATGTGAGGGGCTGTACCACCGCTTCCCTCACATCATAATGGCAAGAATGGATTAATTAAACACAGGAACAACTTCACCAATAGTGACAACATTTTCACCTTTTATATGACTGTTTGATGCTCACATCCCATGTTAGAGATAGAATATTTTGACTTCTTCTAGCATAAGTTTAATTGTAATGTCATTTTCGTTATGCTGTGTTATGGCTGTATAGCAGTATCTGCATTATTTCAAGCTCGCATGCTGTGTGAGGTGTGTTCGCAATGTGCAAAAGTGTAATCTTTTAGTAATTAACCAACTTAATGCACAAAATCTTGTTTTATAATAAGTTTATTATATATGTCTACATGTTTTGAGCACTATGTGCTCATCATAAGGAGGTCAGAATTGTATTATACAGCATCTGGTATCATCACACCTGTAGGAGGCCGTCCGGTGCTCAACCCAAGCATGGGACAGTCACCTACAGGTGTGACGATACCAGATGCTGTATTATACAATTTTGACCTCCTAATGATGAGCACATAGTGCTTGAAACATGTAGACGTATATAATAAACTTATTATAAAACAAGATTTTATGCATCAAGTTGGTTAATTACTATAAGATTATGCTGAGATGCCCGGTCAGCAAAACATAAAAAAATGTGCGAAAGTGATTATTGGCTGCGTCATGACTGTCTGTCCATCTCTCCACATGGAACGACTTGGCTCCCACTGAACGGATTTTCATGAGACTTGATATTTGAGCCTTTTTTGAAAATCTGCCAAGAAAATTCCTGTTTGATTAAAATCTTGCAAGAATTACAGGTTGTTTACGTGAAGACTGATCTACATTTTATTTATATCTATCTGAATTCTTCTTAGAATGAGAAATGTTTCAGACAAAAGTTGTATAGGAAATTAAAACAAACATTTTTTGTTCAATAACTCCCCCCTCCACCAAATAATTGTCCAATTTATGAGGTAATGTGGAAAAAATGTAGAGCTGGACAGGCTGCAGATGACAGTATGGTGCCTACATATTGCATGCTGGATACCTGAGGCAACAAACACGCTTTCAGAATGCCTTTATCATTGCACCGTGCATTCTGTATTTTATTTAATTAGTATACCAGCAAATGCACATATATTCTTTTAATGATCTAAAATTCACACCAACTCAACGTAACGATGTAAATCACTGAGTGTTTTTAAACTATAACTTTAGCAACGAACAATGTATGCTCCCTGAGAATGATCGTATGATCGAAACATGTAGGAGTGTTTTAAGTGTTTTATTGTGAATTTTAGATCATTAAATGAATATATGTGCATTGGTTGGTGTGTTAATTAAATAAAATACACTCTCAGAATGTGTAAAATTTACTGCTCTTCCACCACAACATTGGTTGCATGAATGTGACTCATTGTTACATTACATGTAAATTGCCTGCCTTATGTATTTTTTAGAAAAGTTTAGTCCTGTTTAAGTGGCAGCTGTTTTGTAAAAGGACTTGCATAGAATGTTCGAAATAATGTATTAAGAGAAGGGATTTAGCTGCTGTTGTGCCTTTTATCTTTCCAGTAATGTTTGCCAGACTACGTCTTCTGTATACATGTTCTGTATGAATTAGACAAATAGGTGGACTCTTAATCTTAGTAATTAACCAACTTAATGCACAAATCTTGTTTTATAGTAAGTTTATTATATTCCTCTACATGTTTCGAGCACTATTGTGCTCATCATCAGGAGGTCAAAACTGTGTTATACAGCATCTGGTATCATCACACTCTGTAGGTGGCCATCTGGTGCACAGGTTGGGAGGGGACTGATTCAGACATGTAGAGGCATATAATAAACTTATTATAAAACAAGAATTTGTGCATGAAGTTGGTTAATTACTAAGATTTTACTGAGATGCACGGTCAGCAAAACATCAAAATTTTACTACTATGTGATCATATTTATAGAATTGTATTTTAGTAATTTTAGACCACTCACTTGTTTCAGTGTGATGATACCAGATGCTATATAAATACAATTTTGACTTCCTGATGGTGAGCACATAGTGCTCGAAACATGTAGAGGCATATAATAAACTTATTATAAAACAAGAATTTGTGCATTAAGTTGGTTAATTACTAAGATCATACTGAGATGCATGGTCAGCAAAACTAAAAAAAAAAGAAAAAAAAGAAGTGGACATCAATCACAAGTGTATCTTCAAATAATATCTTTTATTGTCTGAATTTTGATCCATGTTGCAGCTTTTCCATAAAGCCTGCAACAGGCACTGGTGTGCAAATATACAAAATATTACTCAGCAGAAAGAAAAATTGTGGTCTATAAGTATCACCTGTGTTCACTTTGGCATGTTTTTATATATTGGCTGAAACGTTTCAACCAATGTATAAAATGTAGCTCCGATTTTTTTTCCCCCACATTCGTACTGTGCATCTTGATGTTATTAAAGTTTTGTTTATTCACCAACTGATGCACTAGTGAGCTGTCTTAAAAAAACAATATTAAAATTTACATTAAAACAGCTCTGACATGTGTTGGTGTTACGGTTACACCATCATCAGGGAGCGTATCAAATTGTGCTTGCTAAAGTTGCGGTTGTTAAAATAGTCCATTAAAATACATCAGTGTGTTGTTAGTACGGTGGTGGTGTGGCTGCATATATTAGGTCCTTATTGGTGTATGTGTGTTGCACTGTTCAGCAGTAAATTTTAATGTAAATTTTAATATTGTTTTTTAAGACAACTCACTATTGCGTCATTTGGTGAATAAATAAAACTTTGATAATAGCTCTGAATATTTGTAAGATTGAAATCTCAGCCCCCTTTTTAATTAGTAATATTTTGTATATGAAGTACTTGTTTTCTCACGTTTTTGTGCCAGTTCCTGTTGATGGCTTGATGCAAGAGCCAAAAGATACAGCATGTCTAGCATGTTCTGGACAGTAAATGCTGTTGTCTGTAATTACAGTTGTGATTATTGGTCTATCTGTTTGTCTGTTCATATATCACAATTGGATGTCTCACCCTAAGGGTCTGTACGAAATTATCTCTGTTTCAATTAAGGAGCATATTAGCTAATGCAGGTGGGCTGGAATTCTGCAGTTGGTATAGTGACTTGCTATGAGCTGGACGGTCCAGGGATCGAATCCTGGTGGGGGTGAGATTTTCTGTGCCCGTCCAGACTGGTCCTGAGCTCACCAGCCTCCTGTAAAATGGGTACCGGGTCTTTCTGGTGGGTAAAGCGGCTGGGGCATGACGTTAACCGCCCACCCCCAATTTAGTGTCAAGGTTAAAGATAGAGTAGAGCTATACATCCACTCCCCCTCTGGACCTTCATGGCCTGTTATAGGGTGAACTTTACATCTTATGTTTATTGGACCGTGCATCATCTTGATAGTTGAATAAAGAGAAACCAACTTGATGTCACTTGCTTTATTATTACATTATTTAATGCTCAACATGTTTCAGATGTATTAACATCTGAAACATGTTGAGCATTAAATAATGAAATAATAAAGCAAGTGATATCAAGTTGGTTTCTATTTATTCAACTATTGAACTTTACATGTTTTTTTTTACCTTTATTAGCTCAGGTGACTGTCCCATTTGTGTGTTCAGTTCATTATAATCTGGGGTTTGTAAGAAAATTTACAATAAGCTAACTGGGATCAAATGCTTTGAAACTGTAGCTAACATGACATCTGTGCTTGAGTTACCAGATGGCAGGTGAGCGAACTAATGAAGGTTCTGGAAAAGTTCATCCACGATTCTGATTCTGAAGATGGTGGAAAAACTGGAGTAGGTAAAAGCACTAAAAGTGTGGTTGTCCAAGATTCCGGATACTGAATTGTAATTACCACATATTACAAGATGCAGTCACTGAGCATGCTGAGTATGACAACTCTGCATTTAAATAAATGTGGAAGTAAGAAATATGAATTTTGAAATTTTACTGCTGTGAATTGTGAGGTTTCCACTTGTGGTTCAAATACATTTGAACTTTTCGAAGGGCATGTTGGTAGTCTTTCACTTTAATCTACCTCAGAGCTCTTACCGGTTGCGAGATTTGACATTATTGTGGCAGCATTGCCAAGGATTCTGTTCTTCTGGGATATGACACTGTGTCATTCTGTGAGTGGCTGCTAACATTTTAGGGGAACATGGTGCCTTAGTCTTCAAGGGTCTAACAGTACTGGAATAGACTGCTTGACCATTGAAGGTGAAGTCACCATGTTCGTCTGAAATGTTGGGAGCAGCGCTTTGAGCAGCACAGCAGTACACCGTGGAGGATCTGAATGCGTTGTGTTTGTGAACGGAATTTGTTTGACATATGGAAAACTCTACATGAACTTAAAGGATTTTTGATGTGAGTTCAAGTAATGGTGAGCTGTAACTGTTGGATTTGTACAATACAGTAGGTCACACACATGTGTTTGACCTACTGTATTGTAAAAGATTGTAGGAGTTAGCATGTGTGTGACCTCCTGTAGTGTGTAAGCTAAGGTAATAATTCTGTAAGGATATAGTAGTCATAACACAACTATGTTATCAGGTGTATATAATTTATCAACTACATGTTTCGGCCAATGCTGCTGTGGCCATCATCACGTTGGATAAAGTTTATCAGAGAAGCTATATAGATATGATATAACAGAATAATTATTAGTATTAGTGTGGGTAAGGGGGCAAGATCTCGTTTACACAAAGTCCGTGGGTGTGTGTGCAGATAGTAAAGAACCATGCATATAACATGTGTTATCCTGTTTGTGTATGACAATGTAGTGTACGTGGCGAGTCGGTTCATGCCCTGTGGGGTGCGGTAGGCCTGGGCCCATGTTTTGTCCTGTGGTGTAGAATTTTCTTGCCTGTGGTGGGGGCCAAGTGTCACACTGGTCTGCTGCTGTGGCTGTGTACACATCCTAAGTTGTCTACTGTATGGTTGGCAGCTGCAGGTGTATTGTAGTGGGGGAAGGGATTTCTTAGTGCCGTGCTGGAATATACACCTGATACTATAGTTGTGTTATGACAGCTTTATCCTTATAGAATTATTACCTTAGGTTCTGACAAACACAACGGGGTTGACGCTCCTTGTAGTGTATAAGATTGTAGGAGTTGGCATGTGTGTGACCTACTGTATTGTGTAAGATTGTAGGAGTTAGCATGTGTGACCTACTGTAGTGTGTAAGAGTGAGTTGGCATGTGTGTGACCTACTGTATTGTATAAGATTGTAGGCATTAGCATGTGTGACCTACTGTAGTGTGTAAGAGTGTAGGAGTTAGCATGTATGACCTACTGTAGTGTATAAGTGTGTAGGAGTTAGCATGTATGACCTACTGTAGTGTATAAGTGAGTAGGAGTTAGTGTGTGTGTGACCTACTGTATTGTATAAGATTGTAGGAGTTAGCATGTGTGACCTACTCTAGTGTGTAAGAGTGTAGGAGTTAGCATGTATGACCTACCGTAGTGTATAAGTGTGTAGGAGTTAGCATGTATGACCTACTGTAGTGTATAAGTGAGTAGGAGTTAGCATGTGTGTGACCTACTGTATTGTATAAGATTGTAGGAGTTAGCATGTGTGACCTACTTTAGTGTGTAAGAGTGTAGGAGTTAGCATGTATGTGCCCTACTGTAGTGTATAAGTGTGTAGGAGTTAGCATGTATGACCTGCTGTAGTGTATAAGTGAGTAGGAGTTAGCGTGTGTGTGACCTACTGTAGTATATAAGATTGTAGGAGTTAGCATGTGTGACCTACTGTAGTGTATAAGAGTGTAGGAGTTAGAATGTCTGTGACCTTCTGTATTGTAAAATATTGTAGGAGTTAGAATATATGTGACCTACTGTAGTGTATAATATTGTAGGAGTTAGCATGTGTGTGACCTACTGTAGTGTATAATATTGTAGAAGTTAACATGTGTGTGACCTACCGTAGTGTATAATATTGTAGGAATTAGGATGTGTATAGGATTCTGGTTGTGTTTCAGGATTTCATGCTTCAGTACATTGGTGAATGGGTGCAGTACCTGCTGAATCCAGCTGTCTGTCACAGCACATGTTTTCATCATTGTTAAGTATGTAATGCAATCTTAGAAATGCTATCCAGAAAGAAAGACCAAAGGACAATAAAGGACGGTGTTGTTGGAAAATATGTAAAGAAGGAAACACCACCTGAAATGCCAAGTGAGTGGTCCATTGTATAGATTACATTTATACAGGGTCCGCCAGCGAATCGGGCGATTTGGCAATGGCGTTTTTCTATTTTTAGCATGAGTGGGGAAGGGAAATGATGCTGCCAGGTGGCGTGGCCGTGAATAGCATTCAGTTTGAAACGGAGTCGTGGACTGGTGCACAGCGTGCTTTCGCCGTAAAATCATTTTATAAGAACAATGATAGCTACGTCACTGCCCAACGTGAATTTCGCAAGAAATTTGGGTTTCATCGAAACAGTAAAGTGCCGTCAGCTCATGCCATAAAGACGTGGGTAAACAACTTTGAAGAGACCGGCTCAACTGTTAAGAAGAAAGGTGGTAGTGTTAAAACAATT
>Ga0123357_10005200_pt1 | contig 15529 bp, 8 predicted proteins | sample TergutEmb28metaG_FD_89873 | JGI IMG/M metagenome (GOLD analysis project Ga0123357, IMG submission 89873) | Embiratermes neotenicus P4 segment gut microbial communities from Petit-Saut dam, French Guiana - Emb289 P4 | ecosystem: Host-associated > Arthropoda: Insects > Digestive system > Gut ... | reverse complement strand
GCAATGCATATAGTAGGATTTTAAGTTTGTTCTCTCAAGACAACCTGAAGATGGCCAGTAAAGGCCGAAACATGTAGTTGCTCAATATAGTCATTAAATACACCTATGTGACACAGTTGTGTTAGACTACGCACCACTCCAAGTTCATACACACAAAACGGGGATGACACACACCCTAGATAATATTTACATTTTCTAAGGTGTAATGTGACTCAATGGAGGGGAGAGTATTTTTTTTAATAATAAAACCATATTTTTGTAATAAAAGGGTTGTTATTGTGAATTTTATGTCAGTGTATCACCTGGTGTGTTGAGTACTCACATTTTACCCAATTATGCTGACACAGTGAATTGTTGCCATCAGCAGAAATTAGTGTGGCATGTAACTTGTGTACAATAAATTTGTTTGGAGGGCTACCTGAAAACTGTTTGGCCACCCATGCTTGAGACACAGATAGTATTGCCTCAGGTTTCTCTTGGAATTACTGCATTAAACCATTGAAATGTAAAACCAAAGCCAGCATATGCCTTATTTGCCAGCTCAATACCATTGTCATACATAATTTCAATTTTAAGAGTTTTGCAGAAGTTCATGCTAAAGCTTCTGAAATGCTTGTCTCCTTTGCATGGTATATGATGGATGTTTGAGGAGAATGTTCAAGTCTATCACCAATATTATCCAGTATCTCCTCTCTGATCCCTTGACATTTTGAGTCTGTTCTTTTGTCCAGTAATGACCTGCATTTGGAAATGTAACATTCGGAAGTTTGTGCTGGAATCTATTCTGTTTTGTTCATGACTGCTTATCACAAGCTTGCACAACCACACAAAGTGTATCTCACATATGGCGTATTTGACATGAAGAAACACAACTGTAGCATCCCCCAGGATGCAAACCCTGTGCTCACAGTGTGATGTAATGAATTACCTTCTGTATAACTAAGATCCTTGCTTCATCAACAAATATTTCTGAAGCCATTTTTTCAGGGAAACATACATAGAAAGAGGGCTGCCGCCATAGTTTTAACTAAACCCCCCCCCCCCCTTCCCCCCCGATCCCTCTTGACAGTCTGGCGCCAGATACTTATGCTGTAAAGAGGCCATGGGGCATGCAAACATGTGTTTCCTCAGCAGCCCTTCAACTGAAGAAACAATAAACATCTTTTATAATTTACCCTTGGAGATTAAGAATGTTGCTGATAACCAAAAATCTTTAAAATTGCTCTGAAAAAAATTTTATATGCTTATTTGTGTTCAACAATGAAAGAATGCCTTAGTCAATCATGAATTATGTACTGTATCACAAAATTCCTTATTATATTGGTACTATTTTATGTTCATGGGACCATGCATCACAATTCTATGTCAATAAATGTCCAACAAGATGCTACTATACACAGTTTATTTTATCTGTAAACTGCTGTACATGTTTCGGGTGGTTTCTTCACCCATCCTCAGGAGCACAAATAATTGTATCTACAGCATCTGGTACTAGTCGACCGTTGTTGCTACTGGTTGCTATCACGGAGGAGCTGAGGCCACCCAACCATGTAGAGCAGTTTACAGATAAAAGAAACTATGTAGAGTTGCATCTTGTTGGACATTTATTGACATGTATTGATACTAGTTTTGAGGTTCTATCTATGTACATTATATAAGTATTCATTGATTGTCTATTATGAGCTGATCACATTTCCTTGTATAAACTTGATGTGTCTTATTTATGTATTATATTTATAAATTATTATTATATGTCTGTTATTGTCAAGACTCACTCTGTACTGTGCCTGTTGTTATCTAATGACAAGTTCTATATCTGCTTTGATGGATCTCTGGAATACTGAATAAATGAATATGAATATGAATGTAAGTGTGAAGGTGCCAGAGACTCCCCAAGGAGCACAAAGGGAATCACTCTTTTGGACAAGGCGTCACGTGATTCATTTTGAATTGTTCCTAAACTCTCTAAAATTCAGAAGCCTGGACCATAAGTTTATTATTTCTGACAGCCTGTTTTGTTGTTGGCCAGTTGTGACATTGTTACTCAACCTAAAAATCTTGCAGGACTTCTTGCAACTTGCTGCAATGCATCAACCTTATACTGATGTATTTAAGTAAATCCTTCAGCGTTTTCTGCTCTTTAATTCTTACGCCTTACCCAGCAATGACTTAGCCAACTAATGAAAAATTACCATAATCAACGGCATGGACCATCTCCAACTACGTACATCAACAACCAATCCCAACTATGAGTGAAGGTGAACGTCCAATCCAAAGAGACATTGCTGCATCCCCCAGGCTTAACCAGGATGCCCATTTGATTGTGTAGTACTGGGAGCAAAATCAGGCAGCAGTGAACATGGGTTGTGTAAGTCGCTATCCCTAGCAAGCCAATGTCAACACCTGGTGACTGTATGAGCCGACTTAATTCAGCTTTGTTCGCCGCCCTTTGTGTGTCTCATTGTTGTGATACACCTATGCCTCTGTCATCAGCTGACAACACCTCTTGTGTTTAAACATCTTGCAAAGCCTTAAATGAGACCCTTTCACAAGAGCCATCATTATGAGGGGAAAGGAAGTAGTATTTTTTGCTAACAAAGAGAAACCAACTTGATAGTCAGTTGGTATAATGGGATTGCTTGGTTGCACAAACCCATTTGCTGCATTAAGTGCTGTAAGTTAGGTTTAGCATCAAGGTTAATTATTTATAACAAACTTATTAGTAAATAAGAGGTACTATATGTGATTACCATGAGTTACTCTGATTCATGAGAGACAGCAATAACAAGCAGAGACCATTACTTTATTAGAGCTGAAGTGATAAAATTAATAAACCACCCTTTGATGGTGATAGAAACTGAAAGAATTCATTGATTATACAACTACAGCTAAATTACTCAAGCTTGTACATAAGTACTGTAAATATCCCATGATATACTGTTTGGTGAAGCACGGGTTGTAAGCATTTCCAGGAAATAATAAAAAAAAACTACAGCTATTTAAGTAACCAAACTGGAACAACATTATTTGTTGTTGAAATACTTAATGACAAAAATCATGGGAAAATCTAGGAGTAAATTATTAGTAAGTGATCTCTTCTCTACTTGGAATGAGGTTAAGCAGATATTTGAGTAAAAGTATGATGTTAAAAAGAACATGAGATTATTATGCATTTTATGTGTTCAGTGGCAGAGAGGGCACCAGGAAGTGTGTAGCCTCCTGGAGTAGTCAAATATACACAATGCAGTCAGAATTAGAAGCGGTTTACAGGATCTGTAGCGAAGGTAAAGTTGTACGAGCCATGAGATCAATAATTTGGCGATTGCATACTCTTCATGGCAGTTAGTTGGTGAATCTGATGATAGAGCCAAAGGTGAATCAGTGGCATTAACAGTGTGTACAGACAGTGTTTAGAGAAAGAGTCTGTAATTTTGCCAGTTAAAGAGAGGAGGTTTGTGTTGCACATGATACATAAAAGGCCAGAGGTAGCCAACAAAGAAATGTGCAACTGTGGATATATGAATAGGGGAAATGGTAGAAATTATGGGTTGGCAAACTGAGGAGTTATTACAGGAATAATGCATCCTACATTGGGGCAAGTGTTGAGATGAATGCAGACACAGGATTTAACCCTTTAAATGCCGAATTAAATCACATCTGCCATTTGCTGGCATTATTAGAAGCTCACCATATTCTCCACGTTAGCAGGGTAAGGGTTAATGCATACATAGTTACAGCTATGGACACAAATATTAGGTGTCATGCATGTGGAGCATTGGGTCGCAGTACTACAGTATGCATAAAGAAGGGTAGAAATGCTTGGAGGATGAGTAGTTTGGGAAACAGAAAAGTTGGGACCTGGCCCGTAGTTAGGGGGGTGCAAGCGGGTGCAATGCACCCACTAGGAATTGTGAAACATCAAAGGTAAATGTGCTTGTCAGCCTGCTAAATGATATGTGACACCCCACTGTATCCACATATTGCTTCTGTTGAACCACCACAGTTGGAAAAAACTCATTTTAAAAAATATATGTATATGCAGCATGTTTTGTGCATTGTAATAGTACACATTTTGCAATTAAAGTGCTGATTGTGTGGTCTTGACATAGGCACTCTTTATGTTTACGCATACATGTTATATGTATAATACAGCATTATATACATATATAAACATATGTATGAACTGCACACAGGCAGTAGGTTTCCTCTTGCATGTGATTAGTTTAGAAAGAGGCATGAGAATTATGAAACAAGAGGAGATGCATATATATACTGGCCCAGAATTGTGTCAGTACTAGCAGCTTCAGAGATGGCATTGTGTATAACTCTCAGAAAACTTTAAATGTCAAGGGCATATCAGATAAGACAGACAAGAGGAGCATCTGAGATTAAATTATGCACTTTGGGATATGAAATTGAAACACATATAATTGATATTGGGAGGTGGGTTTAATAGTACATATGATTGTGTGCTTGGGAAATATTTTTGTGTAGAGAAATGTTCCAAGATAGATTATAAAACACAGGTCGTAATGGAAGAAGTAAGAATAAAATTTGATGAACATAGTGAGGTAACAGAAGTCAAAACATTATATGCCATTTCAAAACCGTGAAGTGAAACTGTTGTCAGATTACCACCAAATTCACTAGAATTGCAACAGGGTCAGTCATGACGTAAGAGATAGGCCAAGAGTGCAAATGGCAGAATCATAGAATGTATCTTACAACTAGTCTAAATGTGAACAATCGTAAGATCAAAATTGATTTGCCTAATGTAGGGTTTATAAGAATGTTAAGAATGGATGACACAAATATGAGTCATTAACATGAGAGAAGCAAATAGATGCTGCTGCTGATGGAATTTGAGAAATATACTGAGGGCTGGAGTGGAAATTTGAACTGATGAGCAAATGGGATCCATTATTAATGCATGCAAAGACCGTGATATATATTTCACCTACTCGAAGGCAAACCATTAACCACTAGAGCAGGACAGCATGCAATTCCAGATCCATGCAGAGACATTGCAGTCATAAATTACCGCATAACTGGAAATTTACAGGGGAATTAACCGAAACTGTATGTTAGGTATAGGAAGGGAAGCCAATCAGGCAATCAACTAGCTACAATTTTAACAAAGAAAATAGAAAAGTACCTCAAAGAAGCAAATTTGGAGGTTAGCCATGTCATCATTGGAGACTTTTATCTCATACTGTCGATAAGGGATTCTGTGAGGGTGGGAAAACGACCAGCAACAGGCTTTTGAAACATGGAAATGCATACTGCATAATAAGCCATTGTTGCAATACCCCATTTTGAAAAGTGATAATGATGCTTGACATGAGCTGTAATTGAATCGGAGGCATTTTGAATCAAGGCAGCTGGGAAGAGATTTACCAGACAACAGAAGAGACTTATTCAGCAACCAGAAGAGAATTGATGGCCATTCTGTAGGAGTATTCACAATTTAGACTTGTATGTTCGAAGGAAGTTATCATTGTCACACACCACAAGGCTTTAACATGAATGTTAAAATTAATGATCCCAGTTCATAAATTGTGAGATTGAGGAGAATAAAAATGGTTGTGTGTTGGGTAAGATGTATACAATGACTGCTGGAAATGAGGAAACAAAGGTATGCCTGGAGAAACAAGAGAACTGGAAAGTGAGGGAAAGAGAACATACGACAACCATGTACAAAGAACGAAGTCCAGGAATCCATTGTAAACTCTAATGAGACAGAAGTAACAGGTACAGTACAAAGATAAATGATAAGGATAAATTGGAAACTTTGATGGAAAGACACATTATTTCTGTTGGTGGTCATAATGGGATGCCTACAGTGTACAAGGTACTAAAACGGTGTGTTAATTGGGAAGGAATAAAGGAAATGTGACAAATGCCAGAAGAATAAAATGTCATAACATCACATCAGAATTAAACTGTTAGAGGTATCTCTTAGGTAATTTTTGAAAACTGCATTGCTATCATTGGGTTTGTCAGACCACGTGAAGCAGGAAACATGCATTTTGCCCATACAGAATGTTATAACAAACAGCTGAACAAGCTGCTATGACATTTGTAGAAAATGTTATTTTAATATAAGCACAGCCCCAAATAATCCTATCAGACTGCAGCACAAACTACTTAAGTGAGACCTTTATGAATGTTTGCAGTCTACTGGGGATAAATAAGATTCAGTCAATAAAGTAGGCCACAGGCCCAAGGATCTTTGGAAAGAATGTTTAGAAGCTTAGTGGAGTACATTTGGAGCTATAAAGCAGTGGTTTTGAATCATTGGTATCTGTGGGTGAGTTATGTCACTTTGTCATATAACAAAACCCTCCCTTCAACTAATTACATACCATTTTGAATAATGTGTGGCAAGTTGCCATTCTTACCAGGCGTTTTGCAGCAGGAACTGAAAAGGGCATTTTATGTATATGATAGCTATGTAAAAGGAATTGAAAACTAAATTATAAAACAGTTATGCCATGGTAAGAGGGCAATTAAACAAGGGGCGCCATGATCTGGCTCTTCATGGACCAAATTTTGAAACAGGCAGGATGGCTTATTGTGAGATGACAGTGTCTGCCAAAGCCAATCACAAAAGCAAGATGCAGCTTACATAGCGCCACAACCTTTGAGAATAGAACGAATGTATATTTTACTGCATACAAAATCATTGTTCCAAGCACAGCTTGCTTGTACCAGTCTGTATCGTAAGCACTGTACACACTATGCTGTAACTAACCATAATGTATTCACAGCCAAAGTTTGCTAATTCGGTGTCTTGTAATTCAGAAATCCTGGTAATCCAGCACCTGAGGAGAGTAGTCCAAACACAGAAAATTTTGTTTTTTACCAGAAGAAAATTTCATAGTTTCAACAAGCTAATTTCAGAGACATGTTGAAAAAGCCCTACTAGAGGTGTGTGTACATCAACCATTGTGGTATCTCTCCTGACTCCTTGTTTCCTAATCCAACAACTTCTTCGGCTATGTAGACTCCAAAAACAAAGACAAGGAACCTGATGATATTGAACCAACAGATTAAGGAGATATCCAAATGGAATACTTTTCTGATTAGTTTTACAGCCCAAGGGTAGGAGAAGTAACAAAAAATTACCTGTAAAAAGTTAGGTCAGTATAGTAATTCAGGGCATGTCTGATCCTATGCAAGTTGGATTAACAGAATTTTTCTGTAATTTATTTAAGATTTTAGTATTTGCTATCAATGTACAAAGCACCAACCAAGAAATTTACATTCAATCAACCAGAAAATGAATATGTCATGCTGGACAGTACTGAACAGTTTTGTGCTACATTGCTCAAGAATGGTTTGAGTCTGTGGGTGAAAATGAGAACTAATTAAGTTAGTGTGCCAACAAAATTTCCCTCTTCAGGTTAGTCACTCAGTTACTGTGCTTAGCATAGATGTTACAGCCTATTCAGTTAATACCAAAGAGTTTCATACAAAGAGTATTGGAGCTAAGAGATCTACTTTGGACGCCTTCAGGAGAAACTAGTGGGGTTTTTAGCCCTTGTAGCAAATCAGATAACAGCTACATTTTTGGATCAGTAGTTGACATTGTAATTCAAGTTTGTGGAATGCTGACATTTTGAGGAGACAGTACAACTTATGAAGATAAAATTATTATTAGTCTATCACATGCTCTGTGTAAACGGTATGGAAAGAAACACTGGTCCACTTGTGCGTTTGGGCCTTAATTGTTGTGAATTAGCCATTAAAAACAACCTTACATGAATGACAATTGGAATCGTTATTGAGAAGTATCTTTACACATTATAATGAATTGGATTTAACCAGCTGTAAAATGAAGGATGTAGAGAAATCAATTGAGGAACATGAATGGAAAATGAGCCATTCCATGAGACTTTCATATGCAGTGATATTAGCACCTGTTGGTTCAGTGATGTTTGTATTATTAATTTGTGTTTTACGCTATTGCTGTTATTGCTGGTGCTGTCAAAAATTTGTCGCACATTTGTTAAATGGTTTAGCAATGAAGCAAATTGTAGATCTTTTTATTGGAGCCCAAAATTACCAACTGTATATACACTTACCATGGAGGTTTACAGAGGCAGTATGGCTCACAGGCTGTTCACTGATTTCAAGGATTAAGCTGAATCAGAGGCTGATGCAGCAGAGGATGTTGCAGGTGTTATTTTAAGTGCCGACACAACTCAAACCCATAACAATGAATCACCCATAGAGACACATTAGTAACCATGTCAGAAAAATATTTTAATTTTAAAACCTGCATTAGGCAATCTGCCTAGTGTCACATCCCCCAGAATACAGACTCTGTACCACCTGTATAATGTCATTCAGTATCCCCTGGATAACATAACTAAGGTCCTTCCTTAATCTACAAATTTTCTGTAAGTTATTTTTTAAAGAAAACTGTGTAGACTCAGGGCCATTGGCAATGTTTACAATAAAAATACTCCTGGATTTCTGGTGCCAGATGTTCATGTTGTAAACTGATTTCAGATTGTGAATAGGCTACAGGGCATATGAACATGTACTTTTTCAGTGACCGTTGAACTGAAAAAATGAGGATTCTTTGAGGCATAGAAAGTGAAACAGTCTTTCATCACAACACTTCACATGATTCACTTTGACCAATTCATAAACCCTCTGAAATTTAGAGGGTCAGAATACAATTGACACTTTTTATAGCAGGTTGTTTTGCTCTCAAACAACTTCACCATTTAACTCAGTCTTCAGCCTCCTGCAAGCATTCTAGCACCTTGCTGCAACACGTCATCTGTATGTTGGTGTAATTCAGTAAATAAATCTCCATTGCTCTCTTCACATCTCGTTATGTACTTTTCTTTGAGCTCTATCCATGTAATTGATGCCTTACTCAGCTGTGCTGTAGCCCTCTAACGAAGAATTAGCATACGCATGGCTAACCTGTTTAGCATTTTAGCACCTCTTTGAATGAAAGCAGATACCACCATAGCCCAGAATAATATGTAGCGTTATTGTAGCAGGAGCTTGGAATTACATTCAGATGGCACATGCTTAGCTTACTTCATAGTAGGTGTTAGTGATTTATTGGAGTGATACTGAAGAAAAATTTTAATTTGTGTAATTATTTATATATACCACCAAATGCACAAAAAATGGATAAAATTAAAATTTAACTATGTACGTAAACTCTCCTACATGTTTTGACAAATGTTTGCCATCTTCAGGGAGATGATAATACAAAGGAATTTATGCAAGTGTAGTACTGACAAGTCAAAATTTATATATACTTAATAATATAGATACTGCGGATATTATGTTGCTGACATACCCTTGGTTAAAAATTCATCAATGGGTCATTGTTTACCCTGTATATAGTTGTTTGCATACAAACATCTAGTATCAAAGTCTTCAGTCCAGAAGGATCAAGTCCTTGTGACATGTATTAATGTGTCATGTGTAGGATGAGAAGGTCAACATTCACTGAAACATGTAGGAGATTTTACATGTATAGGTAACTTGTAATTTTATTTCATTTGTATGCATTTGTTATGTCTATATAAATAATTAAAATTACAATAATATTATACTTAATTTGTGTTGTTTCTTAGTTTGTTTATGCTGACATCAGTCTCAATCTGTGTAGACTGGGTTTACCTGAGTACCATCTGTTTCTTTCTCCTGATTGGCTGAGCAGTTTTGGGCTGCTGTCAAACATTTACACTGTATAATTACATCAAACCCTTTAACATGCCTTAAATTTGTAACTGCACTTTGTACTTGCTTCTTATAACTTCAGATATTTGGTACTTTAATAATTTTAGCAGCTGCTGGTTTTTGTTAGTTGGTTAAGGGTAGGGCTATTTCCATTGTCAGTCATGGCTAGAGAAGTCGGGCCACTTTGATGAGACCGGCAGCTATGAAATACAACTTTCGGTATTTTTGGGAAGCAGCGCAGCAGCACGTAGAATAGTGGGTCCAAAATGAAGTGCAACATCATCAGGCCATCTGCTAATTTGTAGAATGTTTCACTGATTGCACATCCAGGAGCCCATTGTGCCAGCAAAATGGATATCTGGAACATAAATAATTATGGAATATATTTTTATGTGGAACATAACGTTGTGATGAAGACACACTGAACGAATAATCGTCCATCACGACTAAGCTCTTTTTGAATAATATATGATATTAATGCACCATGTTTCAGCTCAGTAAGAAGCCATCAGATGGTTAAGATAAAATGTAATTTTATCAATTCCTGCATATCTGTCTGTCTCTTACTTGAAGAAAAAAATATAGATTATTGTTTGGCTCCAAAACTGTTATCTCGTTTATTTGTAGGCTATTAAGGTATTGTCATGGTGGTATGACCGTTAAATTCAGAGTAGAGTCCATTGTAAGATAGATTTGTTTTATTTCATGTGTTGATACTTTTTGTGACATGTGATACTTTGCCCAGCTAACAAGAAGAGAGTACAGAATTTTTTGGTTGGTCTGTGCATCCTTGTGAAATGGGGTGGCATAGCATTGTTATAAACTGCAGATACTCTGAACACTGCTGTGTCTGTGATTGTCAGTTATTGGACTTGCTGTTTTAAGATGGTGGCAAATTTTCCCTGTGTTGAAGTTCTGTACATTCTTAACCTTAAAAATAAGTGGAGGTTACTGCTGACATTAACAACAATATATGACTGAATTTACTTGTAAAGGACCTTGGTTATTTTAAATTAAATTCATTAATTAAAACAGTACATTCACATGGAAGAAGTAGGACTTGTAATGTTTTAAATTGACAGCTGTATAAATTTATAGGTTTGACACCAGCTGTAATTGTAACAATTTATATTGTGAATAAACATCTTTTTTATGACATTTGAATTATTCCCCCTCCCCAACTTCTTGATAGAGTGAAAATTTTCAAAATAAATTGATTTTAACATGTCCAAATTTCTGATATGTGACACAAATCAAATTGCACATGATGCTTTACTTAACTCAATAAGTGACTGGGCATTGTGTTTTTCTTGATTTAGGTGGTTATCAATTTGTACACTGAGGAATTTTTTATTTACTTGCTGCCTGTTTTATGTTTTTTAATCCTAACCAATGCCGAAAAACTATTATAGCAAATTTGTTTCTTGTACATTTCATTATATTTGACTGGAGAAATATTAACTGAAGCAGAAAGTTTTCAGTTTGCAACCTTTTGGTCTTGTATTACAACGTTACAGAATTAGATGAAATATTTAAGGTGTACAGTTTATGTTAAACTAAGTAAAGCTGTTAGGTCTGGAACACAAGAATACATAAGGATTTTTTTTGTATTGTACACCTTCTGTACATGGAAGACTGAGTTCTCGAACTTTTACAGAGCTTGTGACAAATACAGACACACAAAATTACGTAGTCATCAATTAGTTGATGTAAAATAGCCTTTAAAAAGGCTTAAAAAGTATTGTGAAGTTTTAAAATCCAAGCCAAGTGTTTATCTTTTTGTCTATTAATAATGAATTAAAAACTTCAGTGTGATTGCATGTTATATTTGTTTCATGTAGGTTTAAGGCCAGTTGGTTGGCAGTAAACCATTTACTCTTACAACAGCAAGCTAATTTTGGTATTATACAGAAATTATAAAGGGGGCTGGGGTAGCGTAGCCGTTTTACTGACTAGACTGTATGGTCGGAGAATCGAAGAATCGTGGTTCGATTACCGGCAGAAGTAAGAGATTTTTCTCTTCTACAGAATATTCAGACCGACTCTGGAGCCCACACAGCCTCCTATTCAATTGGTACCGACGGTTCTTTTCACGGAGTTGAAGCAACTGGGGCGTGAAAGTGATCACTCACCTCATCTAGTGACGAGATTAAGAATGAGTGGAGCTGTACCTCCACTTCTTCATATGCCTTCGTGTTGTGCACGGGGAATATTTACATTTTACTGTGTTTTAAAATTTGAATTCATAAAACATGCAGAGGTTTAGCTTCGATTAAAACGTCCGCTTGTTTACGTCATAGGCGTAACTTCGCTAATAACTTTTGAGGGTGGGAGTGGAGAAGCAAAATCGACCATGGGTATTAGGAATCAAGCAAAGGGGTTAGAAAGGAGGGAAGATTGATTTGAGCCAGTCATTAATATACATACCCCCTTTTCCCCCACTCTCGCCCAAATTTTATTTGCCCCTCTTCAACTCAGCACCCAAAAACTATTCTTAGGTAGAAAAAATATTGTGTGTGTGTGTGTGTGTGTGTGTGTGGGAGGGGGGGGGGATTTGCCCCTTCCTTGTCCTCTAAGTTAAGCCTATAGATTACGTTGCTGTCACAGGCGAGTGACCACTCTGCCCCACTCCCTGACGTATTCTGTGATCGTGTAGAATAAAATTTCCAGTGATACTACCATCAGTGGCTTATAGACCAAATTCCTTGTCAGGTATTCTCGAAATTACATGATCACAGGATATAGTCAGCGGGACTCCGGAGATATATGGGTATCATTCTTAGTGAAAGTGCCATAAGGACAACATAGATCTCTCAATTTTAATATCATACATATCGTGAACCACATCCTACACCATCGTTTGTTTACTAGCTGCCGTGTACGGCACTGTATTGCTCCACTCACATATTAGTTCTTGCTCCTACGCGTTTCACTGTTTGTTAACTACGGATGGATTGAAGCTTCATTACATTTGGTGTTAATAAACACTGAAACTCGTAGGAGCAAGAACAAATATGTGGGTTAAGCATCGCAGTGCAGTGCACGACAGCTGGCGAATAAAGAGATAGTGTAGATATGACAGGTTAGGATTTGTGATTCTGAGCACTGAATGGATTAGGGTCCTCTTGAGATATGGCGGCTTGTGATGTAGCAGATAGATACAAAGGTTGTGGAGGAAAACTTTACTTCCTTTTTGAGCTCTGTCTTGTACTTGATGATTAAAGAAGCAGGCACCTCAGCAATTTTGGTATTTATTCGGATAGGCGGCGTCACATCCCAGAGCGCTTGCGTATTGAGAATGTGTTGAGAAATACAGACACCGCACTCCTGGTTAGAGTGTCTTGATAAATAATTTGAATACTTTGAAATCTAATGAGATACCACATTCATAGCAATAGTTCCTCGAAAACTACACGTCCGTCGAATGAACTGTATAGTAAACAATGCTGGGATAAGTACTTTGTACCTTTGATATTACTTAGAATTGAGTAGTTGTACTAATACTGCCAATCGAAGTTAGGTCACAGTCGTGCATTATTTCAAGCTACTGACGCTGTATAACTGAGGGTTTTAGGCAGGGATGTTACGTACCGTTGGTTGATAGTTTCAGGCGTTTTGGAACAGCCTATCGATCCCATCTTCATCTGCTTTATTCTTGAATATGGGACCGATAGGTTGTCCCGAAACATCGACTGCTGACCATTGAAGGTGGGAACCAGAGGGCTGCTTCGGAACGTCGGTAACTGACTACCAAACAACGCTGCATAACATCGGAGAAGAAAGAAGACCACGAGTCAAAATGTTTTACGAGTATAAACGCCTGCAGTGGGGACATGCCATACACAATACGTGTGAAATTGTTTGCCTACAGGTAAGGCGATCTCAGTATTACACGTTCGTCGCAAAGTTTTCTTTCAAAAACATCCAGTATGACGGGTTGGAATCTGAATACTATGTCACTATAGTGACTGGACGAGAGGCTGGACAGCTGAAGGATCGTGGTTTGATCCCTGGAAGTGTAGGAATATATTATCAAAAACGTTCGGACAGATCTAAGCCGCACCTAAAGAATAACTGGGGCTTTTCTCCCTGGGGGTAAAGCGGCCGAGGCCTGAAGCTGACCACTTATCTCCACCTAGTGTCGAAGTTAAGAATGAATGGAACTTACCTCCATTCCCTCGTAGGCCTTCATGGCTTGCGCAGGGACAACTTACAAAAGAGGCTTGCACCTTACTTTAATATTTTTTAAAAGTCATTATTTTATAAGCATAATGCGAAATCGAAGATTAAGTAAATGTAGCTTTTGAATAAATAGCTGTCACACTGTAGGATACGATAATTAACAGCTGAAATACTTCGGCCATATAATTGATCAGTCTGCCATCTTAATGCATATTTAAGCTCTGTAACAACTGAAATGTATTCAGAATTTTATGAAAGTTCGAACAGGATGGAGCACTGAGCTTTATATAACAAATAAAATATATAGTTTACTGTAGAGTTTGCAGTTGGCTTTGGCAAAGGTTTGGGCTGGGGAAGCCGACCGTACCTTTTTTGTGACCAGAAACCCACCGTCGCTGAAGTCAACTTATAGCAGAGTCCGGGTAGGCAACCATTTGTCTGACATTTTGCTGTTAGGAATGGTTTGAATCAGGGAGATGCCGTATCGCCATTGCTTTTGAACTTTACTTTAGAGTACGCCATTAGGAGGTTCCAGGTAAACCAGGATGGCTTGAAATTAAATGTTACACATTAGCTGACTTTATGCGTATGATAATAGATTGGGCGGAGGCGTACATACCATAAAGAAAAGCATAGAAGCTTTAGCAGTTGCTAGGAAGTAGAAGGGACTAGAAGTAAACGCTGATAAAAATAAGTACATGGTCAGGTCTTGAGGGCAGAATACATGACGATTTCGCAATATAAAGACTGATAATAATTCATTTGAGAGGGTGAAAGAGTTCAAATATTTGGGAACAACTTTGTATTAGTGTAAGTACTACTGCCACCAAGTGACAACTCAATTGCAGTCAGTAATAATAATAATATAAAAGTTCTATTCAGGAAGAAATTGAGAGCAGATTGAAGTCAGGGAATATTCGCTATCATTCGATGCGGAATCTTTTGTCTTCCAATTTGCTATCCAAAAATATGAAGATTAGAATATACAGAATTAAAATTTTGCCTGTTGTTTTGTGTGGGTGTGAAACATTGTCGCTCGTATTGAGGGAGGAACAAAGGCTGAGGTTGTTTGAGAATAGGGCGCTGAGGAGAATATGTGGTCCTAAGAGGGACGAGGTAACGGGAGTGGAGAAAACTACGTAATGAGGAGCTTAGTGATATGCACTCCTCACCAAATATCGTTAGGTTGATCAAATCGAGAAGAATGAGATGGGCGGGGAAAGTAGTACGTATGAGAAAAAAGGAACGGTGTATATAGGGTTTTGTTGGGGAAACCTAAGGGAAAGAACCACTTGGAAGACCCAGGCTTAGATGGGAGAATAATATTAAGATGGATCTTCAGGAAGTGGGATATGCGGGTATGGACTGCGTTGATCTGGGACAGTTGGTTGGCACTTGTAAATGCGGTATTGAGCCTTCAGGTTTCGTAAAATACGGGGAAGTATTTGACTAGCCGAGAACCGACTAGTGTTTCAAGAAGGACTCTACTCTATGGAGTGAGTGAGTGAGTAAGTAAGTAAGTAAGTAAGTAAGTAAGTAAGTAAGTAAGTAAGTAAGTAAGTATGTAAGTAAGTAAGTAAGTAAGTAAGTAAGTAAGTAAGTAAGTAAGTAAGTAAGTAAGTAAGTAAGT
>Ga0123357_10005198_pt1 | contig 15530 bp, 5 predicted proteins | sample TergutEmb28metaG_FD_89873 | JGI IMG/M metagenome (GOLD analysis project Ga0123357, IMG submission 89873) | Embiratermes neotenicus P4 segment gut microbial communities from Petit-Saut dam, French Guiana - Emb289 P4 | ecosystem: Host-associated > Arthropoda: Insects > Digestive system > Gut ... | reverse complement strand
TCTTGACATTATCTCCGAAACCGTTCAACTTTGGATATAGGTGTTTTGGGTTATATCGGTATACTTTAACATAAGGAACACTCTCCCGAAGTAGTGACCTTAACTCGTGGGACACCCTGTATAATACTTTATGACACTAATTTCATATATTAATTTCATATTTTTTAATAAAGAAATTGGAGAAGGGACAAGAGCAATTATTAGTCTCAGAATTTTACCAATGCCCTTAAAACTTGCTACTACAAATTGGTATAATTCTGAGATCTTTGCTCTTCTGGGATGTTATGCAGCATAGAGTGGTATTTAGTTACTAACTGCCAATCTTACACAGCTTAGATTGGTAGTTCATTACTAACAAAAAATCTGTGATGCAAGGATCTCATTTACATTGCGGCAGGAGCCTGAAATCAGGCATGGTATAATTCTGTTTTGGCATAAAATTATCTGTGTGGGAAAAGTTTAAAATCTAACATGTATAACTTAAATGTGTGGCATGGACAGAGCTAGACAGTTAGTTGCATTGAATTATTATGCATTCTTTGCATGAAATGCATGTAATAAGTGTTCAGTGGGCAAGCTCTGTGTGTCCATTCACTTGTTCCATTTCTGAACGTACTTGACATATTCCAGTTTTTGGAAATTGATGCTGAAGATTATCAAGCAGACTTTTTTTAGATTTGTATCCGTCCAGTATAACCCCTGGAGGCAGGTTGCATAGTTTGTTTAATGTTGAGGCTATAGGTTGGACAGTCCAGGTTTTGAATTCTGGTCGGACAAGAGATTTTTGTCCTCTCTAAAACATCCAGATGGGCTCTGGTTCCTAACCAGCCTCCAATTCAGTTGGTACCATTTTTTTTTCTCTGAGGTAAAGGGGCTGGAGCATGAAGTTAACCACTTGCCACTATCTATTTCGAAGGTTTGAATGAGCAGAGCTATACCTCTGTTCAGGGTATATGTCTTTGTGGCTTGGACAGGGACAGCTTTACCGTTTACCTTGAGCAGTGTAACCTGTAACCTGTACCTTGTCTTGGAGCTCAAATTGATTTGCTTACAAATGGCTGAATGTACAAGATGTTCTTGCATACCATAAAATATGAGAGGATGATAAACAACAAATTTTATTTGATACATTTCTGGAACTGTTGTGTTTAATTACGTAGTGGGAAGAATACTGTGATTATTAGGTCAAGTAGTGAAATAACTTTCAAACTGTACATTCACTGTTTTTTATTTTTAGAGAATACATAATCGCATGTAAGAGGTGCTGTGTATTTATCATTTAAGTGTCTGTTCATGATTTAATTATCCCTAATGATTGCTAATGACATAATAACCAGAAGATTTCTGAAGGAGAGTAGTTCAGAGCATTTCAGAAAGCTGTCCTATACGAAACTAAGTTGGGGAGATTTAAAGTTTAGTGATGTGTAGGAGAGACAAATTTTAATTTTCTGACTGCAAATATCCTGGAGTAATAAATGAACATCAAGGTAAGTGAGGTATGTAGATTTGCAAAGAAATTATGGAAAGTGTGTTTTCTCCAAATTGGAATACACTTTTCCATTCTTGTGATATTTACACTCTACATATTTGTCACTTTCCATTGCATTTTACACTGAATACAGGTTTGACTCACAGTTGTTTGGTCATATTTGTATTGCACGGTCCATGATTTTGAATTTAATTTCTAATTATTATAGTACATATAAATATAAATAGGTTCTTGTTTATACTGTGTAATTACTGTTTATTTACATTAGTGCTTTTGTTATTTTTCTATGTGTTAATGTGGCTTCTTATTTTTAGCTGCAACCTGTAAAGTTAACTATGATCCTTCTGCTGGCATTGACTCAGACTGTAGTGATTTGTCTGGCGATCTCCCAAGCATCCAACAGAATGCGGAAGAAGAACCCAGTGTACCTGGACAAGCTGTGACAGTTAAGGTAATTTTCTGTTCAAACAGTGTACTGTTCTGTATATATTATCATCAGTACACTTTACTTCATGAGAAAATGTGAGGTTAAGTAGGTGTGGATGACAATGTTTGTAAATCACTTATCAGTAGTAAACTGTTAATTTTTAACAGAAACTTTGCTTATGTTGTCTACGTTAACCTTCTGATAAGGTACTATAAATGAGACTGAGGTCTAGGTGGAAGGATATGAACTTGTTGGCTGACATCTTTTCATATTCCTTGATGATATTTAGTATTTATTTTTTTATACACTTGGAACATGCAAATTGTATAGAATCTCAAAGGGAGACATGTGCAATTCTGTTTCATTGACTTAAAATCCTTAATTCCCAGATAATAAAATTTTACTATCGATTTTAAGCTTTAAATGACCTTTGTCCTAACACACAAATGCACATAAAGAAACACCCTAGAAATTCTTATAAATTTAGACTAAACGAAATTTACCGCACTTTGAAGATATACTGCATAATTTCTGTTTTATTTTCCATGTAATCCAATTTATTTCATAATTTTATCTTTTTAGTTTCATATAACACTTAAACTTTTCATAAACAATTCACAAAAAATTAAATACCAACTTGGTCATTTAATGGTTGAAAGTGGTCACCAGGAGATACATGACTCTGAGTTCTGGCTAATGAAGGCTAATGGAGGGATCATACTAATGCTATTTTTATGTTCGTGTATTTTAAAGTGAATTTGAGGGCCTCTTATACACATAATCTCCCCAAAGATCCTCTGTTAAAGAGCCATCTTTTGTTTGAGTGATCTAGTTTACAAATTTTGGCTGCCATTGAGACACCCTGGGATACAAAATTAGGTGGACTGTGGGGCTAGTGAGTGCGGTGTCAGAAATATAACTGTCTTGCCTATGTTTGTAGTTGGTCTCTGTTGATGACTGATCAAATCTTTCTCACAGATACATTGTTCCTTACTGTATTTGCAGTTCACTGAAAGAGGTAACCTTACAATGGACTTGCAACACTCATCCTATGAGACGTATGTGTACCTCATCATTACTGCTGTTACAGTGTTGCTGTTCTCATTGGGACACTATTACATTGAGGTAAGGTACCAATTCACATTCAGAATTGAAGGGCTTTCTTATGTGATTTAGTAGACCAAATCGGCTGTACTGGGAGAAAGCAATACACAGTTTATGTATTACAAGGGCAAGGAACATGTATTTCAGGGATCTCAGTGTTTTGTGGTTCTTATCAAGGTGTTCAGCTTTAGTGAAATGAGTTATATAAATATGTAAAACCAGATGATAAAATGGGCATGCATGTGCAGGTGTGTACTCACGTGTGTGCATGTGCAGGGTGATATACAGCTTTGTCTTCTGTCAGATATTATTCCTGGGGTTATTACCTCTCAGAAATATTACATACACATAGGTCAAATTCTGGAGGGTCCTTTTTTAATACTGTATGTACCATGCATGATGCAAAATTAAATTTTCAAACCGACCTTACATGCACTGAAACGTGAACACAATAGACACACAGTCTCTGATATGTTTTGGTACTTGAGTACCATCATCAGGGAGTCCTTTTATCAGTTGAAGTTGTGTCCTTCAAATTGGTCCATTATGTGAGGCACAATTACTCACTAACACAGTCAGTGTGTTAATGAGTGACTGTGTCTCACATTATGGATCAATTTGAACCACACAACTTTAACAGATAAAAGGACTTCCTGATGACAGCACTCACGAAGTACTGAAACATGTAGGAGATTGTTTATCTATTGTGTTCACGTTTCAGTGCACATAAGGACAGTTTGATGAGTTGAATTTGAAGGATTCAGTAAACCCCTACCTCAATGTTGAAAAAATAAAAATAAGCAACTGAGAAGTTACTTGAAGTTCTTATTGCTGAATGCACAGCAGATGTTCAAAATCACCGCTTCTAACCTCAGTACACATCCTGGCACAGGGACTGTGATTCTTGCCCATTTTTTAAAAATATTTTGTGTTTTTTAATTCTATGTTAATTGCTGCTCTCTGGGATATGATGCTGTGTGGTCTGTAGCTCATTTGCAGTGTTTCTGAGGAATGTGCTTCCTCCCTGTATGATCCTGAAGATGGAGGCAACAGGTTCCTCAAAACACTGGTAAGATGCTGCCAGACTGCATAGCAGCACATCGTAGGAAACAATAATCTGCATAGTCAGCCCCATGAGAACCTTTTTCCATTTCATATGTAGCTACATACCTTTGTCCTCTTGTTCTTGTAAATTTGTTTTAATAGCCTTTTCAGCTTTCATTAGTAGGTTGGCTATAATCTTTTGATTATATATTTGTAGTTTGTAATGCCATTTTTAAAGTGTCTTGTTGTTTTTATGTATATAAATTTTGTGTCTGACTTATCTACCAGTGTTAAATATTAGATATCTGTATTTGTTATTTAGTGATTCTCATTGTGTACGTCCCGTACAGTAGAATGCAATGAAGTGACTTATAGCAAAGCATTTTTTCCCATAATCATTGCATTGGTACGGCAGCTTTTCTTTTGAGTTTGAAAGTAATGCATTAGATGGGAATGTGCAATTGCCAAGAAATAAAATAAGAAAAATAAGCTTCAAAGATGTCTTTCAGTTATATATACTTTGTTGCAAATTAAAAAAATTGTTTGCAGATGAAACAGTTTGGCCAAACTCAAACAATTAACATACATATTTCCCAATGTTAAATGTGCAAGAGAAAAACATTTCATAACCAATCTTACATATTCTGTTTGTTTGCAGCATTCACCATTGACACTATACAAAGTGATGTGATTACAGTTGTAGTTGGTTTTGTTTGCTTCTGCTTTTTCTTGTATTTATTTTTTAAGTTGTGGCATTGTTTGTGCATGTCGTATTTTAATTTTACTGATCGTGTTTGTTGTTCTTAGAAGATGATATCTTTCTTTAGATGTGTGAGGTGGTTGTTTACTTTGCAGCAAAGGAGAAGGGATGGTTTATTGGTGGCTAAAATTAATGGTTTGGAGAAGGAGTTGCTGGTGTCTTCTAAAGAATGTCTGATACTAAAAGATGATATACAAGCCACAAGGGAAAAACTTTTGTCTACGGAGAGTTCCTCAACAGAAAACAGTGAAGTGGTTGTGACACTGCAGGCTGAATTGGAGGAATCCAAGGTAGGAACATACTAGAGAAGGATGGTAGGGGGATGAGAGAGAAGAAAAGTCGAGTTGCAAGATTTTCCTTCACAAGTTGATAATAATGAGCGAATTAAGAATTTCCTTCTTTTAAGAAATCAAAAAGTGTATTATTGTATTCATAAATGCCCACCATGGGCCCTATTCTGAGCCAGGTAAGTCTCTGCATATTCACACACTAGTTGGTGTTAAGTTCCATTTTTATAGTATCCTCCCAGTTACATCTGAGTCTCCCATGTGGCTTCCTCCCTCGAGGCTCCGTGACCAAAGCTTTGTATGTGTTTTTTATTTAATTTATTGTGCCTCTTCTATCTCATGCTCTTTTATCTAATTACCCTGCAAAATAACACACTTTATTTCATCCACCATTACTTATAATGGCTTTGTTTCTGTGTGAATATTTTCTTAGTAAGATGGAGTAGGGCATATTTACACACAATATGTTATTTGAACTTTGGTTGTGCATTGCATTCTGAAACTTATATATTTGAGTAATAAATAGACTCCAATCACAACTCAGTATTTTCAGATATTAAATATTTAATGGAACATGTTTTGGCCTGTATGGCCATTATCAGGTGATAAAATTACGTTAAATGTAAAGATTGAGATCTCATTGTATTCTTACTGTTGCACTTAACGTACCTCTGAATATGATTGTAACATCTGATGATGGCCGTACAGGCCAAAACATTATGTATGAAATATTAAGTAACTGAAAATATTGACTCAATTGATGGTCTGTTTATTGTTGGAATAGATATGTTATATGCTTTGTGAAGGTTGTTATTAAATTGTCAAACGTAAAATGAGGGGAACAACTTTTTTATGAGACATCCTGTTGGACCCACAGGTCTCTTCTTTTGTAAATGTGTTTCCTGAAAGTATGATGCAATTTCTGAGGTGTTCTACATCAACACTATATGTTTATATGTTTACTCTTCCGTAACTATGGTTAGGCTGCCAGAGCAGATCTTGAGGAGCAGGTGGCAGCTCTTGAGAAGGAACTGGAGGTAGCCACAGAAGCTGGTCTTGAGCTGAACCGTATGCTGTCTGAATTCCTGTCAGCTCAGCATGGCTCTGACACTGTCATGAAGAGCGTGGAGCAACTGCAGATGCAACTAGATTCTCAGCAAACCACAATCACCACAATGACTGCTTCCTTGAATGCTAAAAACATAGAGGTACTGTCCTATGGCAACAAACAGATAACGTAACTTTTGTCGTAAGCACGTACCTGGGGGTGGTGATAAATCCTAAGCCTGACCAGGAAGGAAACAATCTACAGTGACCAAACTCGGGATCTATTCAACGTACTCCCCACGAAGCTCAATGCAGTTCTTAGCCTGTTGCTCTAACTTTTGCAAGCCACTCAAAAAAAATTCAGAAGGTTGTCCGTCCAACCAGGTCTCTGCAGCAGCAATGACCTCCGCATCAGATGAAAAATGGGCAACTCTTCAATTGTTTTTTTGGTCCAGGGAACAGGTGGTAGTCTGACAGGGCCAGATCCGGAGAATGGGGTGGATGATTAAGATGATGGAATCCCAGGTAGGTCAGTTTCTTCTGGGTCGCAAGTGCCTGATGAGCTGGGGCATTGTCATGCAAGAACAAGACCCCCTTTGGTGACCTTCCTGTGGTGGTTTTCCTTCAAAATGTCCTTCATTTGCACCAGCAGAGATGGGTAATACTTGGCGTTGATAGTTTGGCCCTTTGGAAGGTAGTCAATGAGGAGGATGCTGTCTTGATCCCAAAAAATTGAGGCGAGAATTTTCCAGCAGATTTTTACACTCTGAATTTTTTGGGGCTGATTGAGCTGCTATGCAGCCACTCCATTGATTGTTGCTTTGTCTCCGGGTCATAGTGATATAACCAGGTTTCGTCCATGGTCACCAATCGCGACAGGAAATCATTTGGATTGTGCTGAAAAAAATCCATAAGTTGCTCAGACAACTGACACCTTTGATGTTTTTAATCCGTGTTCAGGCATTTCAGGACCTACTTTGCAGAGAGCTTCCGCATGTCCAAATCTTCATGAAGGATGGACCCAAACCACTCATGTGAGATGCCCAGTTACTCAGCTATTGATTTCACCGAATTCCGGTGGTCTTCCAAGATTAGCTCGTGAATTTGATCTATAATCTCTGGGATGGTCACTGTTTTGTGTCGTCAAGGACAAGGCGCATCACAGGTGGAAAAATCACCCGCTTAAACTGGGCCACCCAGTTTTTGATGGTGGTGTATGAAGATGCATGTTCCCCTAATGTTTTTGTTAGAATGGCGTGAATTTCCTTTGGCGACTTGCCTTGCAGGAAAAGAAACTTGATGACAGCTTGCGTCTCCTTGTTGTTGAAATCGTGTGCATTACCTGACATGCTTCCTTTCAGCCTCTGTAACAAGAAAAGACTTGCAATTTGGCACATGAACAGACCCCTCTTTCCAATGACACTATCAATTTCGTCCTACAACGTTGAGACGTAGGTCGGGCTAAGGACTTATCAGCACCCCCTCATAATGAAGCAAAATTGTATGGTGAACAAATTAATGTAGCATTTTATCTTTTGAACACTACCAAATTTAAGTCAACATTTTTATGGTATTTTGAAATATTTTAATATGCATTGTCCTATGAAAGTCTGCCAAACTTCATACAGTTATTAACTGGCTTATTTTGAGTTAATGACATACAAACATTGAGTCATACTCATAACCATTGCTTTATTGTGTAGTTGTGTTTGACATATGTTATGACACTGTACATAATCAAGTGGCTTACTGTTCAACATGACCTTTTGCATAGCAATAGCCTGTTTTATGACAGTGTGTGTCGCATTCTGTTTGCTTTCATGACTGTTCAGGTTGAGAGCAGCATCATCCATTGTGTGCCGTAGGAGTTCATCTTATGCCTGTGATCCAGTAACACCAACTCCTTTGTATCCACACAAGTAGAAGTCAAGGGGTGTCGAGTATGGTGAACAGGGTAACCAGGCACATGGTTCTTCACAGTCAGTGCAACAATCTCTATAGGATGAATTCACATTCTTTGTGAATTGTTGACTGAAATGCAGTGGAGGACTGTTGTGTTGCACCATTCACAATATTACCCCTTGATGATGAACATGTCATATGCCATGCTCCCTGATACTTGTGAATCATGCTGTGGTCTGTAAGTGCTGATATATGCTGCTGAATGTTACTCTGTTTTCAGCTGCTGTGTGTGTGTGTGGTGTGTGTGCGTGCGTATGTATGTGTGTGTGCGCGCGCGTGTGCATATCTCATAATATGTCAAGAAGTGAATGTCATCTGCTGTTCATTTGTGAACTGTATACTCATCACTGCCCACAGCACAGGAATGTTGCTTCGTGAACAACCAGATACAGAACAAACAACCTTCTGTCAAGGATGATGGGACAGAAACTGCTGCCATCTAGTGGTTGTATGCACATGAAATGGGAAAGTTTAAAGTTGTAGCACAAGTGGGTGTGCTGTGCTGGAACAGGCACTCACTACATGATGGTTAAGATTTGACCTCATGTTGATACAACATTTTGCTTTCAAAAAAAAGGCAGTGGGTGAATGATTGTCTGAAGTTAGGCAGATGGTTTGTGAGATACTCTGTAGATGTGCAATAGCATGTAAGTTTTAATACTGTTGTCTCTTTTGCATGTAGAATGAAACTCTCCAAGCTGAATTAACTGCCACAAAGTATAAAATAAACTCCTTAGAAGAGGATCTGCAGAAAGTAAGTAGATATCTTAATGCATGAAGTGTCTCGTTGTTTTTATAGTTTTGGAGAGTGCATCCTCAAACAGTTCTTTAAACTGTGAAAACAGGAGGCAGAGGTTACAAATAATCCAACCAAGTATATTAAGTCATCATCATATATGTGAATATTAATTGACAGATATTTGCATTAATGGAATTGAAAAAATTATACAATATACATCATTCCTGTATATATCATTCATTTCTTCTGCTGTTGAAAAAATATTCCTCTTAAACATATCAGCTCAAAGTGCTGTTTTACCATCTCAGTCATTCAGAATTCTTGGTTTTGACACACGGTATTCCTGGAATTATTGTTTCGGGGGGGGGAAAGAGAGTAACATCATGTTTTTTGGAATGTCCAGTATTGGTAAGCTGCCCACACTGGTAATTACCATTACAGCCATAACATTAATGATGAAATGTTGCCACACCTTGGCCAGGCGTGAGGAATGGAGGTGGCGTGGCAGGGGGAGGCACTGAGAAGGATATTGGTATGCATGTAAATTTTCTTGCATACACAGTTGTGAGTAAAGTATGGCCTTCCCTGCACCAATTTTGCTGAAAGTCATGAATACTCAACAGCATTATGTTTAGATACCTTATACCAAATTTTACCAAAATTGGACAGTAATGTGGAAAGTACAGATGTAAATTCATATATTCTTCCAAGTCAGTTGTGGCATTCACTGCATTGATTTTCACAAAGTTCACAATCGTGCAGTAAATTTGTATGGACTTCTCCCTATTGCATTTTATCCAAGTCAGACAAAAAGTGAAGAAAACGTGGGCAAAGTTTTATTTACGCCCTTAAATAAAGTATTCCTGTCACTGCACCGATTTTTATGAAACTTTGCATGCTCTAAAGATCTCCTGTACCAAATATGGTGAAAATCCAGCAAATGACTTAGTTGCGGTTACTAGGTATTGGACAGAATGGACAGATGAATGGAAGTGGTTTCCAAATAAGGCATCCTTTTTTACTTCATAAAGATCCCTACAGGTAATCTGCACGCAGGTATGGAGATAACTGCTTGTTTATTATTTTAGTAGGCCTAAGTAGAATATGTACTGTTGTTGTTTTTTTTTTGTTGTTGTCATCATCGTTGTCGTCGTTTTCATTTTTGTTTTCTAGTGTTACTGACACATTTAATGCTGTCCTGCAACTGTCAGCTTGCGTTTATCATTTTTTGCACATGGCCCCTTCAGAAATGATGAATAAAGGTTTCATTGCATTGCTATGTTGGCCTGGATAATGAATTTTCATGACTCACCAACATCTGACATTTTTACCATTGTGCAGTCAGTATCTTTTTATGGTAACACTTCCCACATACTTAACTTTGAGCTGTAATAAATTCATCACTGGTCTGTGCATGTATGCATGCTAGTTAGGTATGCTACATCTGGTCTGTGTTGATCCATGTCCACATTTCATTTCCTCATTTTCTTTTAATATAAATATTACATGTATGTAAGTTACTGCCATTTTTAAAAAGTAAATATTAATATAGGGTGGAGGGAATGGTAATGCAAGTATTTACATCTGTTTAAATCATGTTATATTCATCTTCATTTTAGGTGAACGAAAACCTCAATGATGTGCTGTCTGCTAAACTTACAATGGAAGAACATTTTCTGGAAAAGAACAAATCATTACAATCACAACTGCATGAGGTTTGTGTAACATTGGTATCTTTCACTGCACTTTTATTTAGTTCTATATAATGGCATTGCAATGGTGTCTGTACTAATGCTGTCAGTCATTTGAATGCTCATCATGTATAATGTCTGATTGCATGAAGTGCAGTATGGGACATTTAATTTACATAATTAGGCCTATATTAGGTGCTTCAGAAAGTTAGTACACATGCAATAATTGAGTGGTAGTCAAATAATAATTTTCATTATATGTAAACAAATGTTAAGAATTAAAAGGGAGTATTAACAGCAGAGGGGTCATACTTCAATTTTGGAATACCATTTTTCCATTAAAGGGCAGTAGGCAAGCATATCTGGTACATCGTCTTCCTCCTTATCAGTTGTGTTTGGGACTGTAGCCCAGGCCAACCTTCTCTTGTTTTGACTTTAAATTGCTCCCCCCCCTCAATTGTATGGAAAGCCAGCAGAATTTTTAACCACACAGAATTCAGTTAGTTGAAAGACAAGTATAAAATAGAATCAATAAATTTCAGTTCTGACTATAGTAAGACAAGGGTATACAAATCTTACGTACCTGGGCACTATGGTGACTAAATTCTGTGTGGTGGGGCATAACATATATGTTGAACCTGAATATCAAACTTGTTTCATGTTGTCCTTCTGGTTCCTAGGCTGTTGAGGTGGTTCCTAGATTTTTGGAAAACTTGTGCACCCCTGCAGTAAATGACAACTATGCCTGGAATTAACTTTCAAGTTACTGTTCCATGTCTTGGTTAAAATTTCTGTCTCACTGAATAAGTTTGCTGAAACATAAGCACCTTTGACTTTTATTCAGGAGGTGTCAGCTCAAATTGCAGGCAGGACATTTACCATTCTTACTTATGGTTTGTGTGATTTTTCTCAGTCTGTCTAGGCACATATCTGGATAGTACCTTAAATTAGGCCATGATGTTTTGTGTTCTTCATAATTAATTTTTTGTCATTTAATCATTCATTACTGTGTAGCCTGAGTTGCTGACAGTGTTTGTAAATTAATTACAAATATGTGTATTACAAATAATGTTTTCTGTATGCTGTTATTTTTGTTGCATCTGTAAGAGATGAGGATGTGTGGTTTCAGGGCACTTACGTACAGCCTTTCTCCCGCCATGACCCAATTGTAATGCATTTCTCAGTGTGGTTAGGATGGAACTCCAGTTCCGTCCTGACCTTGCTAGAATGCTATTTGAATATTTGATCTAATATGACGTGTGTAATTTTGAAACTCTGACACTTCCAAATGTGTTCATATACATGTTTGGAAGTGTCTTCGGCCTTACTACCTAATTCTGTATCTTGCCAATTGCTTCATCGTTGGTGAGGTCCTCTCTCAGGACTGAAGCAGTAACATTCTGCTGGCTTGTGATATTTGTTGCACACCTCAGGATCAGTGTTCTTAATACATTGGTGGATTGTCATGCTGCTCCTTATTACTTTGCTGTACACTGAAGAAATCTTGCTTCTTTTCCTTTTCTCTGCCACCAGAGATCTCATGAATTGTACTCACATTGACTTACTGCAATAGGTGGTGTTGAATTCTTTAGTAGGATATGTTTGTGAAGCCATCATTTCTTCACTTTCCAGTGAATTTGCATCTCTTTATGTTTTATACAGGTAGAAGACAGAATGAGGAGAGACACTGATCAGCTTCAGAGAGAAAAGAACACATGGCAGGAAATGGTAAATGAACTTAAAGACAGTATACTCATGAAAGAAAGCGAGATAACAGTGTTGCAGGACTGTCTAAGACAGCTGAAAAATACCAGTGATGAAGAGGGTGACGATAAATTTCAAGCATTATTGGATGCTGGACATGCCAAAGCAGAACTGAAATGTATGATGATTGAACGAGATACACTAGCCGAGAAACTTCAAGATGAAGTAGATGCAAGAAAATTGCTTGATGGTAAGGTACATTTTCTTGTTATAATTTCAGTTGGTATCTCCCTTGTGAGAAACTGTATTCTGTGCATTGTACTACTTTATGATACACAAGGGATGTAGGTTTTAATAATTTTCACTTTATTATTTCCAGACCACGTACAGGTTATTAGTGAAGAGGTAACTAGATTGAGAAGCAGTTATGAAGAAGCTGAGAGGGAAAAAATTGAGGCCCAAACAAGGCTTGATGTTTTGTCAAACTATTTCAAAGAGAAAGAGACTCAGCTTCAAAAGTGAGTATGCCTACACTTCAATGTGACTTTTGGAGATAAGTATCAAAATATCTATGTAAACATTTGTCAATATATTTAAAATACTGTTCTTTTTTACTGCATTCCTTTGCCTGATTTTCTTTCTTGAGGAAGGAAAGTGGGCATATGCGATGGGAATGATGTCTGTGTGCCATCCCTTCAACCCTTGAACCATTTGACCAATTTTCATGAAACTTGGTGTGGAATGTTATGCCAATAGAGGCCGTGATGCAGTGTTACTTTCAGTTCTCAACATTCAGCATTAACTCTTTGGCAGAAGTGCAAACTTTAGAGGTGTAAGTGAAACTGTCACCATTTAATTCGGTTTGCTAATATGATGGAATGGATCCTAAAAAAATATGCACATTCTATTCATGGTTTCTTTAGAATGTAAAACATGGGTCTCCAACTGTGGCCTGCCAGGCTGTATTGTGTTATATACATGGTATAAAAATTGCACTAATGGGGCAATTAGGTATACTACTTGTTATTTTTCCACATGCAGCCTGTGAACTAATTCATAATAATGCATGTGGCCCTTTGTCATAAAAAGGTTGGACACCCATGAGGAAAAATTACACGGCAGCCACGTGAAATTTAAGTCAGGATGCCAGTCCCTGGACTGAGATTTGAACTTGGAACCTAGCACACATGAATCACGAATATTACCACACAAGCACGATATTCAGTTCAATGGTGATGTGCACATTACTTAATGATTCTGGTTTAATGCCTAGATTTTTTTCATTATAAATTTTTTTATGTATTTCTTTACAGTTTATATGCCAAAATGATGTGATATATTTTTGAGAAACACCACCTAAATCGAATTTAATAACAATGGTCTTCAGCAGTGGCTTTTATTAAAGTAAAATGGTGTGGCAGCTATATGAAATTTTTCTCCAGCTTACAGTTTGTTGACAGTAACTTTGAGCTAGTTATGTAAATTTTTATATGTCAGATTACTATAAATATAACTACTAATTCTGTATTAGAAATATCATTTGGAAGTCAGCAGTTACAAGCACAACAGTGGTCTTAAACCTTGAGTTTGTACTCAGCAAATTTCACGTAGACTGAACCTGTACCTAGTGAAATGCTTTTCGCAGTAATAATATTACAGTCATAAGAATTATAAATCTGCAGGGCTATAAGTCAGTGCATTACTGTAGTGGGAAGTGTAAGTTCCACTTGGAACTTCTTGTTAAGTCAGTGTAGTAACCAAGAAAGTTACTTTCTTGTTAATGTCTGTAGACCGCTGAATATCATACTTAAAATTTCTTTGTGTTATTTGGGATGACAGATGATTGCCACAAGACACTTACAACCTTCTGCAACTAATAAAAAAATACTCCACCTTTATTTATGTATTAGTTGTTAATTGCTACTTCATATTTATTATAGTACTTTGCATGTTGTCCTTTATGATTGTGATGTTTGTCTCCAATATGCTATTGTATCCTGTAGTACTGAATTGTGTGCTGAGTAGATGTGTTTATGGAAGGCAACCATAATTGCATTAAACTCCGCCTTTCTTATGTGCATTCTAACCAGTTTTTGATACTTTTTCAGGAATTTGCCTCTGTAGAAAATGTTCATTATTGTTCCAGAGAGCTTGGTCTGCAGGAAGCCATGTACCTGCAGAAGGAAGGCGATGCAACTTCAACATACGAGCGCATTAAATCTCTTCAAGAAGAAACTGAAAATTACAAGTAAGTGTAGAATTTACACAGCATCATGATGTGTGATAAATTGAATTAAACCAAAAAATACAGTGTGTCCACTGAAAGCCCGTAATAATCTGTATTATACTGAAGGTCCAATATGTTTTGGCCCTGAAAGGGACATTATCAAGGAATTACAGCAGTCATAAAGAAAAGTGTACATATGTAATGCAGCATTGCATTCACCAATGTACAATTATGCATACAGAGTGCAAAATTGTATGTCACAATATTGATGTAAAAGATGTTTTTTATATATATACAAGGGTGTATCCAAAAGTTCCAGCACAATACTTGTTAAAAGAAGTTTGCTTACCTTCGATGTTAAATTCCTCCATCACATTCAAAGTACTCCCCTTTTGCACGAATACAGCGGTCCCAGCTTTTCTGCCATGCTTGGAAGCATCCCTGGAAGCCCCGTTTTGGAATTGTTTCAAGTACCCGCTGTGATTCCTCTTGAATCTCTTCAGTGGTGTCGAATCTTCGGCCCTTCATCCGAAGCTTCAGCTTGGGGAAGAGGAAAAAGTCACAGGGGGCCAGATTGGGTGAGTATGGGGGATGGGGGATCTCTGTCATGTTGTTCTTGGCCAAAAACTGTGAAACTTTAAAGGACCTGTGAGCCGGGGCATTGTCATGGTGCATAATGAGGTTCTGGTGTTGCCATTTCTGTGGCCTCTTGTGCTGCACATTTTCACGTAACCTTCTTAGAACATCACAGGAGAAGTTTGCATTGACCGTCATTCCAGGTGGGACAAATTCCCGGTGTACGGTCCCCTCTTGGTCAAAGAAACAATTCAATTTGCTTTTTTGCATACGTGCTTTTTTGGGTCTTGGGAGACCCAGGACTCTTTCATTGCGAAGATTGCAGTTTTATCTCTGGGTCGTAAGCATAAAGGATGCTTTCATTGCCTGTGATGACGTTCAAGAGAAGTGTGGGATCGTTTATCACAGTTTCCTTCAGTTCCTGACAGATCGCTACTTGACTGTCTTTCTGATCGTGGGTCAACACTCTCGGC
>Ga0123357_10005195_pt1 | contig 15533 bp, 17 predicted proteins | sample TergutEmb28metaG_FD_89873 | JGI IMG/M metagenome (GOLD analysis project Ga0123357, IMG submission 89873) | Embiratermes neotenicus P4 segment gut microbial communities from Petit-Saut dam, French Guiana - Emb289 P4 | ecosystem: Host-associated > Arthropoda: Insects > Digestive system > Gut ... | reverse complement strand
TTTTTTCAAAACGAGTAGGAAAATGTTGTAGGGTATTTGTTACAAATAGTTTTTTGTCAGATTTTTGTTCGGTACCCAACCAATTTTATGAAAAACCCTTAAAAAAAAAAGAAAAAAAAAAAAAAAAAAATGACAGAGATTATCATATCTGAGCCAATACAGGCACACACACGACAACTGTATATGTCCTAGTAATTTTTAAGACATTTTGGAGTCAAATTACCTTTTCCCGGCTAATTACCTGGACAGAAAATTTTGAGATGCCTATATGAATGGCTCAGATATGATAAGCTATTTGAAAGTGGCAATGCGCTCTGTAGAAAGGGCTATTTTGTTAACAAATGTAACATGTTAGTAACCATTAATGTAAGTTGGCCATGTCTAGGTGACCATGCAAAATCAGCCAAATAAAGAACTGACTTGCTGAAAATCCTTATTATGTAAAAGTTACTTAAAATACCACTATCCTCAGTAAATAATAAGACGTGTTATAATGTAGAAGCACGCAGAGGTGCCCAATCTTCTCATTCCAGAAAATTGAGCACTACTCTCCAAAATCTTTGCATGGCCATGTTCCACTGGGTAGAGCAATACAGCTTTATTTGGGCAGAATTGTCTAGTTCTTGAACAAGGTCTTGAACTTGGGCAAGTTGGGCTTCTGAACGCCGTGCCACAGTCAAACAAGCAAAGGTACGAATGAACGAAAAAGACGACTTGGAACGTTTAATAAAGTCGAGCGACCCACCGGCTGAGGCTGCCTGCCCCTCCCTCTGGCAGGTGGTGGAGGCGGCGGATAATCGAAATAGTAATCCTCGTAACGATAATAGTCATCGTAATATGGATCACTGTAGCCACCTCGATAATCCCCATACCCGTAATAGTCGTAATCATAATCTATAAAAACACACAACAAACACCCAATTTTAGCAGCCACGAAATCCAATCAAAAACTTTGTTTCGGAAATTGTCTGAATGTAAAACAATAAGGCATGCCGGGAAAAGAGAAAAGTAAAATAAAATTTTCAGGCCAGAACATAAACACTAGCTACGTGGATAAAATTTTGTTTCTCTCAATGTACATCAATGACACGGACCAAAGAGACTTCCATAAAATATGCTTAAAATAAAACTATAAAAAGAATCATACTAGAACACAGTTAACGAAGTGCGTTCTACCACCACAACACACTCTACACCAATTTCAAACAGAGAACAAAGGAAGTTGACAATAATACCAGTCAAATTCAACAGTAACTTACCTTTCCAAAATGGTCTTAATGCAATGAAACTTCCAAGTACACATTTCTACAATCGTGTAATTTTGACATACAAGTATAAGCAATATCCCCAAACCAATGCACGTAGCATTCAAAACAAATAATGGAAGTTTCAATGCCACCTCATGGGAAATAAAGAAATCATTAAAAACTTAACCCTAAAAATACAGCACAATAACTGAGAGCAGCAAAACCTAATTCTACAAAAAAATCTCCTACAAGGATTTCTTGTTTCCAATACACCATGCAAAATAAAGGAACTTAAGAACTTTACTGAAAGTAGTATATCCTGCAGCATTAATAGTAAAGAACCAAATGCAACGTGCAGTAAATATTATGGGATATGTGAAACACCCTGCCAAGTGATATGCCAACTAATGATTAGTTCTTGCTAGTGCTTGGAATCTTAGGCATACACGAATTTGCAAAATCAATCCTTCCTAAACTCATAAACAGCATGCAAACATGTATTAATGTTGGAGGACGGTATGAACCACAGCAATACTTTTTTACTATACTTCCAAGCAGCTGGCATGAAATAATCACGTTCATTAACATGCAAGTACATATATCATCTGCTCCACAATGAAGACAATCTTTCACTGTCCCCATAAAAAAACTGTAATAAGGGACATTTACACAACATGTCTAAATAAATGTGAGGGCTATGCAACCAATCACTAAATGCACTTCCTCATATTTTACATGCTCAGTCCCAAATCAAGAATCAACTGTTAAGATACAACTTCTTGATACATGTCAATATCAGATGAGGTTTGTGACGACATACCAGGTAAGCATTAGGATTAAAGACAGAGAACAAAAATTTCAAGGACACAAAATATACAAAGGACAAAAAATTAGACTAACCGTAGTTTTCATTGCACACACCTACATCACAATGTCCATGCCAACACAAAAACAAGATAAACACACAACTTGAAATATCATGCCACTTTCCGTGGCACAAGAAAAAAAAAACGGACAGAAACACGTTTCACTATAAAGACTCATACAAGTGATAAAGACTGCATGCACAATACCTTAACCCTTGGTGCCGAAAAGTTGACCATAGTTGATGTGCAGACTGATGAGTCCGATGAAGTCGTTGGCCAAGAATATGCACATTAATAGGAGACCATTTAATTTTCAGGTCTTCTGCACAATACACCAGGCACTTAATTTCGGCTCCAAAGGTTAATTACACATATGGCACAGTGTGAAGTATGTGGCTTTGTTTACAAATTTTTTGCATTTAGTTGTTCATCTCCTCTTACATAAAATTCTAGACCATGACACCATATGGGGCTGAATACACAATGAGGTTGATAATCTACACTTTTCTGGAAACAAATGCTCTGCAAAAACAATGTAAGGATGGATATCACTACAACCATTTGTTGTTACTGCAGAAACAAGGACATCAATGGAGAACTTTAAAATAAGTTTCTATTTCTACTGAAAAAACACAAATGGTATGAAAAGAAAACACGACCATAATCATGGAGTCTAGCACTGATCTCTTCCCTCCATGTAAGATGAAACAGATCTTTGTGCAACCCAGCATTGCCGCCATCTCTCACCCTTCCGCCATTCCTCATTGATTACTTCCCACATCCTTCTAAAACTTTCTTTTGATTGGTCATTTTTTTGCGCTATCTCCTTTTAGTATCATGTTTCATGCCTTCTTTTACATTGTACTGTCTTTCAGGCTAGAACTACCTTATTTAGTACACATCAGTTTATTTTCAAGGCCTTCCCATGAATGCTAATGCTCCACATGGCAGTCTGTCCCTCCAGTAATATTTAAACAGATGTTTATCTCCCCATGCATTTACTGGCACTTAAGTGCATTCTTAGCCAACTGGTAACATATGCCTGCTTTTAACCCCACCCCCAGCAGTTTCCTCTAATACTCCTTTACTTAGTCATTATTTTATTTCCTACATACATCAAACCTTCATCTTCCTTTAGTTTGCTTGTACAATTAATATTTCCCACCTCCCAAACCTTCTAGTTTGTACAACCATGCATTTACCCACTTGTCACTCCGTCTGAAATATGTAAATTTAGTAAGAACCCCCAAAATTCCATTTCTAATACCCTTCATTAGGTTCCTGTAACTGTTATTCTGCACATTAAACCTTTCATACTCCCATATTCTGCCCTGTTATTATTCTTATTTCATCCATTAGAATGTTAACTTGTGGGATGTCACTTCTCTGAAGTCTTACAATTTTCAAAACCACCATCATACCTTTTGCCCTCTTAGACATGGCACAAAGGCTCTTACTTTCTTCGATGTCTTTTCAATATTAATAAAAGCAAAACATATCAATGTAGCTACATGCACCAAATAGGACCATGGGAAAAGGCAAAAAATGTTTCATTGCTGTGTGCTACTACCTGACCTCAGTGGCCTGTCTGGAAACAAAACACCAGTAAACAACCGAACTTAAATACAGTAACAAGTAAATTTACCTTTGTAATTCCACATATTATATTACAAGTCAACATCTAAGTGCCCACATTTCAGGAACACTGCCACACACAAAAAGTGGACTTTCAATGCAGGTAAAAGCTGGACAGTGTACCACAGAATAAATTTGAATGGCCTCATAAACCGTCATTGATAAGGTGTAACAAAAAAATACTACCATGGATGAGGGACAAAAGAATTAACTGTTCTAATAAGCAGCAAATCTCTCAACACCTATACACCTATGGCCTCCCCCAGCTTCAACAAAATTATCGAAAGAAATAATACCCAGTCCCGTAATTCCATTAAGTTACAAATCACAAAAATGCCGCCATGGGCATAAGAGGATAATTTAAATAGCAACATTTTTCAAGCACTCTACAACAGAACTGCTCAGACTGAAGGTCTTGGGCATTCCATAAAGTTGGGCCACCAGATATGGCTGCTAGAAGCAGCAACCTACCGCCTTAAACATTACAAACAGTACTGAGATTAGGGCAGACGGCAATTATCTGTTGTTCAAGAAAAAATCCTAGCAGCTGTATAAACCATATATATTCTCACATTTGAGTTGTTCTTGTGGAAATGGTGCGATCTTACCTCAATATCCCTCAGTTTTTAATAGAATGTCACTTCATGTATCTGTACAACCATTTTCTAGGCTAGGTGAAAAGCAGGGCATTCACTAAAAAAATTCTTCCCATCAATTGCTACACCTCCTACATGCCCAACTTTCAAATTAACTGTATACCCTAAAGTCAAAAATCTGATTTGTTCCCTCTGAAATACACAACTTGAAACAGAAAACAGCAGTTTAACTCCCAAGACCGATGGCTGAAAGATTAGGAACAAATATCTTAGCATTCCATCTCAAGAACATACATTCCTAATCAAAACAATCAGTGGTCAACACGTAACAATCACATCTGCTGCTCAACCAATGTTTTACAGTCATACCAATGCAGTCAACACAGAATACTGTTATCTTGTATGTACCCTACATTAAAACAAAAAGTGTCGCCTCTGTGAACAGTGAACAAAAATCTGACACTACTATTGCTAGGACTTGAACAGAAGAGGGAGATAAATATGCTGAGCAAACTGTACCTTCCATACAGAATTATGCAGAGGTACCAAAGAAACTAGATGGCATTAACAAATTATGCAGAGGTACCAAAGAAACTAGACGGCATTAACAAACTACTTTAAATCAGCCTACAAGGACCTGTAAGTTCCAAATGCTGTACTGGTTGTCAGTGTTCCATAAACAGTTGTGTGTGATTCAATTTAACCAATAAATTCACTTCACAAAAGACAGCTCTCATATGTGAGATGGATCTTCATAACAAATTGTACTGCATAACAAATTCAGATCTGCATACTGAATTGAAAAATGAAACAAATGATGCAGGTACAGAATCAAATGTAAAAATTTCATTTTCATGGCACACCAAAGTGCATGAAACCACCACAGAATAGGTGGCTTTTTGTCATGTTGCAGATCTTCATAAGTCACTCAACTTCAACCTGAAGACCATGTGAAGGAACTACATGAACTGCAAAGGGAGTTCAGCATTATCTATGTTACTTTGATGGTTCATGTTACTACTTGTACATACTGCCTCGCCCATGAAAAGCAAAACTTTTATTTGTGCTTTTTGACCAGCATGAACCCTTGCTCTGAAATTCTTCCAACATTCTGAATGCTGTTTTGCACAGCACTGCTGACAAGGGAGGTTGTTCTTTTACAAACCTTCTGGTTGTATTTTCCCCATTAGCAATATTTTTCAAAATAACGCAAAAATACTTGTACAAGACACACACACACACACTGCACGTGCAGCTATGACCTGAACTCCACAACTAATAAAATTCCAACACCTTGACTGAGCCTGCAGTCAATTAAATAGTACTCACACAAACCACCACACCTCCACAAGCCAATACAATATTTTCCTAAGTTCCATTACACGGTACATCTGAAGAGTTGCAAGCCTTCGGTTGATGTTACTGGTGTGTGGTGGTAAGAAATATATCCAAGAGCTCCTTGTACTTCATGCCTGCTGAACATCTACTATACGGATGAGCAAAGACTTTACCTGGTGGACTGTGTGTGTGTGTGTGTGTGTGTGTATGTATGTGTGTATGTACATATGTATACATGTACGTGTGCGTGTGTATGTGTCCAAACATACACACACAGACGACATTTGTAGTGTTAAGTTTACAGTGCAGCTGCACTATAAAACTTACTGACAAACTGCACACACTGTGCCTCCAGCTCCACATACACTATTTCCATTATCTATTCAAAATAGTACCTCTAGTCGCAACAGTTATGTATTTGGGGAATCGATAAATTCTGATGCACCCACAGATTTGAATATTAATGATCAAGGTACAAAGCACCAACGAAGTCAGAAGAAGAATGGCTTCGGCTCTCCATGAAGATCCAATTAAAACACAAAATATTTAGGGAAATCCAACCATCTGTTCAGAGACAAGGGACATAGTTCCAAACCTGGTGCTCTGGTGCCTCAAAAACCTAATTCTGCAAATGGCAAAGGACAGCTCCCATGACAAAATATCCCCTCTCTTAGAAAGTGGGTATGCCATCATTGCAATCAGGAATTCCCTGGCTCCACAGTGACCATAGGCTGATGGATAGCTTGCAAGGAAGGTTTAATGGCTGAGGGACTGAGACCAGTAGCATGATGGAACAACAATGAACCATACCCAAGAAGCCAACAATAGTGATGGAATAGGAAACACTAAGAACCAGCTTCTACACAATGACATTCTCCTGTGTGGGAGGAGGAGAAAACAACCAGGCCACATACTATGATATGAGGGTGCACTGTACATTAAAACTCTTGCATAATTTTAACTCATCAAAATAGACTGCTACTTTTTAGGTCAGTTGGGGTTACCAGACCTTGCAATTTGCTTATGTGCAGTAATATTTTCAAGTGATTCACAATGACCAATTAAAGGCACAACAGTTTTTGCACAAACATTCTACATTCACTATAAATGCTGACCATTTCAAGAGTCACCTAATTTAGTGCTTCACACCAACATAAGACCCTACATTTGTAACTGGTGTCTATTATTTTCAATCCATGGTAGTTTTGCAGTAAGCAGTGGAAGTTAAAAAAATGCCTGGAATAGTTTCAACACACACACTGCTTGCATAACCTTTACAGCTGTGTGGAAACAGACGTCATGAAGTGATTATCATTTCTTATCTATTAACACAATGGAGTTTCAAAAAATAAGGTAACAAATCCTGATGCTGAAAATTTCATTCCAATTTGGATGTAAGCATGGCACATGGGTAACACACAGCACATATCAGAACTCCCACTTAGGCACAAATGATATTCTAGCATCTGCCCCATGGTGCCAAGGCTTGTACGCAAATGCAGAGGAAAATGGTATCAGTAGCCAAGAAGTGACAGTTTACTTCAGATGAGTCTCTGCAGCCATCACAAGCCAGCTGGGTCCAAAGGGGTGGAAATCACTGGGCCTCATACTGCCAACAAAACTGGTAACTCATTACGTACAAATGCCGCAAGTTTATTAACTGCCTTCCCTCCAATCCAGATCTTGTGCCCAGTGGTCCCTCTTTGGACTCTGTAAACAGCACCTCACCAAACAGCAACTTTCAACAAATGCCAACATGAAACAAGCCATCACCTCCTGGATACTGACATCTGGCAACTGAATTTCTGCTATGCCAGGATACAAGACTGGGAGCCAGAGTGGAACAGATGTTCATATGCAACATGAAGTGCTGATGTGTACGTGTGCCAAATACACACAGAAGTCAGAATGACATTCTTCACATCACAGTACTTGTTACCAACTTTTTCCAATTAGATGACACAACAAAACTGATCCCATAACATACATAAGCCCTAATTGTATGATGCCAATTTTCCATGAACTAGAAAGTCTGTACTATGTAGCACCCATAGAACAGTGTTTCTCTTGCCAATATGTGGAAATGTGGAGATGAACAGCAAGTACCAAATATTTTACCATACCAGCATCTTGTGGACCCCAAGCATATTGTTATAAAAGGGATAAAATACTGCACCAAAAAATCTGAACTGGCCAAAAAAAAAAAAAAAAAACTTTTTTTTTAACTTCCCAGTGAAGAGCCATTATATGGACAGATAAATGTAATAAATACAAAGACTCAAGCTTTATCACACACACATGTTAAATGCTGACATGGCAATGTCACAAACAGTTACAGATACAAAAACACACTTCCACCAGAGGGGCTAAGTGGTGACATGCCAAGGGCAAGACTTTCCACTATGTACAATTGTGCCACTTGCCTACTTCCTTGTTTGTTCAAGTCCAGTGGCAATGCCTGCAACAACACTAACAAGATGAATGGTCAACTGAAACCCTCCCCTTTGGTTATGGTTTTGCAGTGTGCTAGATCTCACTCTGGACTTCATGCCCAAAACGTCACCTGAAACGCCACTGTTTCATTGTAAAATGCAACTGAACTTCCCATTTTATTCACTCAGTATTTAAATACACTATGGGCAGACTTGCCAAAAACTTAAGACATTTTAGTCATATAGTTTATTGACAATGGAGGAAACTGGATATTGATTCCTACATAAATTATACCCTTCCCTTCATCACCATGTTTGAAATGGCTCTGAGAGCAGTAAAGAATCTGTCAATACTATCTTACATGTATAGCAGTGCTTTTAGCAGATTACTCATCCATTATTGACCAAGCAGACTTTACTTCATTAATAAGCTTATACACACCCACTGAGATTGAAACGTGTGCCTGGAAAATTTTCAACATAATTTTCTCTAACATTCTATCAGTCTAACAAAACCACACTCCACATAGAAGATACATACAGAAAAACACATTGCTTAATAGTGCCAATATTGAATCACATACACTAAAAAGACCCAGTCCTTCAATGCTGGATCCAGTCCCACCGTCTTGTGAATAATTTTAGCCATAATTATTGTCAACAACACACATTAACCAGTGCTGCACAAGACAGACACAGCTGTACCATCATGTCAACAATTTTATTGCCAGTGACAATTACAGATGTATGTAACACAGGCTACATATAACAAGTCTGCAGGAAATGGGAGAGTCCTAGTCATAAATACAATCTAAACACAAACATTTATGGAACCAAACACACAGACAAAATGCTTACTCATGGAATTCTCATTTTGCAGTTTTTATGTCATCCAGGAATGCAGGTTGTTTTATGCTTCTGAGAACTTCATATGATGTTTCTGTATCATATTACTGTAAAGCGGCACTTGAAATTTGTAAAAAAAGTATGCGCACGTGTGTAGCGTATTTTTAGACTTCTCGAAACAGACAGCACACAATTAGCTGCTGTAAAAACTGGGCAGCTCAGAACCTTTTCAATATAATTTTGAACTTGTCTACAAAAATATAAACAAACAATGCGGACAGACTGATGTACATTTTGGCGATACTTTCAATGTACAGTAATCAATAACTGGCAAGAACTTAATTGTTAATTTTGTATGTGCTACCAACAGTAAGTGCACCTAAAATTACTAATAGCAAAACTGTCTCCAACACATATGTAAACACCAGTGACTGTTCCCAGTGGATATGATTCAATATACATGCTGTTCAACAGTGTGTTTTGCTGCACATCATGTGTGAAATGCAAGTCTCCTAGACTGTGATAGAATCAAACAAAAAAAAGTGGAAAATTTTTCCAGACCTTTGCCAATTGGGTATCTTGAATCCTGGCCACAGATTCACATTTAGTACTATGCTTAATGTGTAAGTTCAACCCCCGTGTGTTAGCCACCCTAAAGTGTGGTATCTTTGTAATGTTATACATGGCATGAAATCCTCATTTATTAGCAGAACTATTCTCCATACAACCTCCAACATTTCTGTGTAAGCACTGACATCAGACTGGAATTCCCAGATGACAACTGATCCATTATTGTACTGAAATTCCTTAACACTCCACAGTTATGTACTTGCTATCCAACTCAACCACTTTTTCTGCAGTGTGAACTGTACACCTGCACACGCGAGTACAGAATTTAATAATCATAAGAGCAAATGAAGAATGTGAGGAACATACTGGATACAACCAAGTGATCTGTTCTCTGCCAACTGAATGTTACAACAAATGACAGTGGGGCTTTGACAGGTAATATTTTGGAAGTGAAAGCAGAGCTGAGGCCACTACCATACTGCAAAACAAAAAATGAGCAACAGGTTTCATTCGATGGCCTCCCCTTTAAGCTCCGTAGAAACATAGGCAACCCACTACGACGAAAAAACAATGCACAAGTGTGTACAATTTTACTCTTACCAAATGCTCTTTCAATTTCAGTGTACTTCAACCACCTCAGGTTTCACAGAAAATTATGAAACGTCATAACCCCTGTATGCTCACACTACTTCTGGTTTGGAAATCAGAACATCTTGGACACATAATTTTTGTTGCAGTGTACACAGCAGAAAGGCTGTGCTAAACAGCCACCAAATAACACACCCACAACACCTGCCCCAAGCTTCTTGGTGCTGCACTAATTTAAAACTCCTGAGGACAAATCTGTCAATACAAACACTTACAATAGAACACGTACAAGGATACACAACAAAATAACTATCAACTTACCATAGTCTCCACGACCCATAGGTCCTCGCATAGATCCACCCCCACTTGCACCTCTAGGACCTGGTCCCCCAGGACCTCTCATTGGCATTGAGCTTGGCAACATGCTTGGGTGGGATGGTGAGCAGCCGCCTCTAACTTGCATCATCTGCATCATCCTCCTTTCTCTGGCACGAAGTATTTCCTCTTTCTTTTTCTTGTCAGAAGGTGGTTTTGCAAGTGACACTTCGATTGCAGAACCGCCCATCTCCTTCCCATTCAGTTCACTCATAGCCTATGGCAGATGCATAAAATAAAATATATCACTTACAGATTTGTACACCGAAAATGTAATCAATCCTCCCCATGCCATACATGATGTAACAAACATTTAATAAGTTCAGCTTATGCAGTAGACCCTCCACAAGCAAGCAGACTAAGCAGATGTTTAGTGGTACTTCTTGGTTCAAACAATACTTCAGCACTTGAATCAGGTGCAGTGTTTGTGTTATGCCTTTTGATGTAAGAGGTGCTGTATATCCTTATGCAGAAAATGGAATGCACAGAAAATTTTTTTGGCTACATCCAAAACAAACCACAAACAAAAGTTCAGGGTCACAGAAAACCCCCTAGTGCTTGTACATTTGAATGGGATTAAGACTTGCATGAGTCTGAGAGATGTGAAAGATAATGTAAAGCCACACACACACACACACACACCAAAGAAAACACCGAGAAAGAACAAAATATGGTGCATTGATCACCATTTAATTAGACGCTAAACATGAACAGAAAATCAATTACTAACATATCTGTTGGCAATTCGTACTTTAGAATGGCCTACACAACGACAGCACAAAAAGTGATTGCATAATCAAAAAGTCAAGAAATCTGTACTGAACTGCTGTAATGATATGGAACAAAACTTTCTAAACAACAGTACCACAACCAGTAAGGAGGCATGTATTCCAGTATTACCCCACAAAGAAATGACAAAGCCTCCAATGGACAAGTCTCCCCAACCAAAAAATGTAATATCACATGCCAAAGTGAAGGCAACATGAAATTCTTCAGCAGGGCATACTTTGAAAAAAAAAAACTCCTTCTAGAAACATGTCTGGAGGCATTTATGTGAAAGAGTGCATCACAGAAAACTGCAGCTATGAACCAAGAGTATCCCATCATCAATGCTCCCCCACCAGAATGCGACAAGTAGGGCAATATCAGATCCCACTTGTTCAGACTTCTTCCCCTTTCCAAAACTACATGTTTCTTACAGGAGACCCACTTTGATGACATGAAGGACACAGAGGCAGTACAAAGTACTAGATCAAATGGTTCAACAACACCCCACATTGAACAATCTTAACATGTAAGCAGTAGTATCACAGCCACAAAGACCACATGAAGAACCTTTTAATCCTGATATGGCAAATACCACACATTTTATATACTTCTATTACATTTATAAAACAAACGCATGAAGTATTATTAACACATATTGATTTCTTGTAACTCGCAACATATTTTCAATACCTAAGTATCATTATCAGAGAGCTGTTTATATGCTAAAGTTACAAGCCAATTGAATCCAATCAATTATTACATGCAGCTGTTACAATTAAAACATTAAAAACCAAAAGGCCTTCCTGTCAGAAGCATCGTAACTAGGGTTCGGACCCTCAGAGAGTATAAAACCGTCTGTATATAAAGCCACCACATACCCGACACATCATGCAAGACCGTAAATAAGCAAACAGCCTAAGAAGTGTACCGTCTTGCTTTATTTTACAAGGTTTTAATATTATAATCATTAACACCTACAAGTAATAATCGACTGCATTCAATTAGCTTATCACTTTAGCATACGAAGAGCTACCCGATGATTATACTTTCGGTATCAAAACACGTGGGAGTTATAAACAATAAACAAGTGTTAATAAAAATTTTGTGCTTTTGTTGGTTAAACATAATAGAACAGTCAATCCCTTTCTTTGTGGAGCAGATTTTGCATAAGCTAGGCATTGCCTTGGTTCTACTTTGTCAGACCTCAGATATACATGCTACTTTCACGCCACAGGAAGTGCATAATGTCTGCTGGAGCCAAAACTGCCAACTACAAAACTGTTTTTGATGACAAAGACCTGTGTTCACTTAGGAAAATACCAGAAGAAATTCATTTTATATACTTAAGCAAGAAGAAACTTTCTGTATTTTTAAACAGGCTACATAATCTATTTATTTTTCTCAAAATACTATTTACTTCACACATTCAAATTTATCTGCTCAAATAAAACTTCTCTCAATGTGTTAAATTTTAAATACCTGCTCCAGCAAAAGGTAAAAATCAAGAATGTCTTCTGACACCAAAAATGCACCTACTCACCTGCCATACACCTAAAAAAATGTAGAGCACAAGGTAAAAACTGAAAGCAGTAATTCTGCTGAACGCAACTGTGTTCCCACAACTAAACTTCCAAACCTATCAATTGCACTTAGTTCCCTGTGAAGTGGGAAACAGACAAATCTTATGAAGAGCCCAAAATGTATTTTCAGAAAATACCCCCACGGTTAGCCTACAATAAAATTTCAATATGCCTTACTGTACTTGAATTTTAATTTGAAAAGTGATTGGCATCAATAATTACTACAAACTGTTTTACCCCCTTCCTGTTAATAGGTACACTCTGTTCAACAAAAATCAAGCAGCCTGAAATTTCGCACATTCCACTCTGTTAAGTGACATGATGTACAGCTGCCATATAATTCAAGTCATTTTACTTCCCCAATATTTTGGCATTCTTGGCGTTTCTCCCTCTTCCATTCATTACAATCACACCACACCACTTATACATTAACCGGACACCAATGCATTTGCTTAAATCGCAGTTATAACATGAATTAAAAGTCCATTAATTTTTCGAGGCTGCAAGGGATGGATGTTGCAGAACGGCGGTTACTCGCCAAAGCCAGAGGTAGCCGAGCCCACTCATGTGAAATAGCAGTACTCTTGCATTCTTTGGAAACAATGTTGGTTCAAGTCCAAGCAATGGCATATCCCTCCCCCCAACCCATTTTGGATATCATCTAAACTCACAAACACTAAATTAAACTGTGCAGTAACAAACTGATTATTAAATTATAAGTTTCAAGAGTTATCTGTGCTCCACTGGCATGGCTAGAAATGCAGATATTTGTTATTTTTCCATAATTCTTTTGTTTACTGACATTCTGAGTTAGATGGTTTGTGTTCGAATGGGACTGAAACCAGGCATGTGAAACTCGTTGGTGCTTGCGGGCTGCAGCATGTTTAGAGATCTGACATCAGGCAGCACAATTTGAAAAATTTAAGGAAAGGAATTGTTCAGCATATGATGGGTGTGCATGGGAAGTATCAGGACCGAGGGTGGTTTTAACTCCCACTCTAGTTCCAAGAGTGGGGCGGTGCAGCTCTAATTTTAGCTTTCAAAACAAGTTCATAATTCTTCCCCCATGTGGACTTCTAGTAGACAATAACACATTTTAACAGTGTGAATTAGCATAATGCAGCTGCAGAAGACATTTGCTTTGAGTGACTGAGAATTGAAAGAAAGCTCAATTTAATGAGTAATCCTTCAATTACAACATAAAATGGAATCCCAGTAAGATAATGCTCATCTGTAAGCTTAAAATGGTGGAATGCACAAACGACCATACACATACAACACAATCTCACAATATCACTTTTTCTTTTTCAGGACAGTAGTCTACAATTTTTCAGAGCAGGGTAAATGAAATTAAAGAAGTTAAATGCATATACATTCTCTGAAAGATAAATATCTAACATGGTACCTAATGATATGTTAGTTTGACAAAAATCATACTTTCATGAAAAGCATCCCTGGCATCAATACTGAATAGTTTCAAGCAGAAGCTCCCCTTCAAAAACATACAAGGGCAATGGCTGAAAAATACCATAGTACGAAGTATACACACCGTCATTGCATTGTCTCTATCCTCGAAATGAATAAAGGCGTAGTCCTTTATCTTCTTAACCCTCTCTACTTTTCCAAAAGCCTCAAATGACTCTTTTAGCTTTTCTTCTGAACAGTCTTGTGTCAGATTCCTTACATACAGAACTTTCACCTACAGACAGAGAAAGCAACATGCTGAACACAAAATTCACTCAACCTGTCAATCATATTCCTACAGGGTATGAAAAAATGGCACCAAGTTATGACACAACCTGTGCCTAAATATTAAGAACATGAATATGTACTGCTGTAATCTTTACACATGGAAATATGCAGTAAAAATTATACCACTAAAAGCATCAAACTAGAACAGATGCAGAACCTGTATATAAAACACACATATAAAACAAATATGACTATTCTTGATATTAGAGCACATCCTCGTGAGTGCTCTTATATAGAAATGACAAAAATATATACTGAATGCACAAAAATAAATTCCGTTTCAGCACGAATAAATGCACTCACCTTCAGATGCTGCAAGTACAGCACTGTTCAATTTAAATGCCAAGTACAAGATACGGTTTTCTAATTTTGTGCAAAAGAATGTACGTTTGAGGGAATGTCCCTTTTGTTCGCTAAGGTTAACAGTTTTACACACAACAAAGTCACACAATTTTCCTCCACTTTCTAACTCACAATGAAGGAAGTTCAGTAAGCGAATTACACAAATCGCAGCACACTTGAGCAGTGGTGGCAGAACTATGAGAAACATCAAGCATTTCTGCCAAAGTGAAATGAGCATCAATCAAAACATGAGACCCAGGTGGCCATCAATGAGAGGCACAGTAGAAGCTACATCTGCATCTACAGCAGCCGTACAGATTGTGATTTGCTCATGGAAAAACAAGATGCCCATCATTTTATTAATTAGACCACACCACACATTAATTTTGGTGCGTTGCAATCATACTTGGTGGGTTCAAATGGCACTTCCAAGCCCCAAATTCAGTAACTGTAACCACTCCCTTTTCCCAGCACGTAGAAGCCTGTTTCATTACTAAACACAACTTTGCCCCCCCCCCCCCCCCCCCAACGCCCACCACCCATTAAACTCCCAAACTCACCCTTTTTTTTTCTTTCAGTTGGTGTTAGATGATACACA
>Ga0123357_10005194_pt1 | contig 15533 bp, 8 predicted proteins | sample TergutEmb28metaG_FD_89873 | JGI IMG/M metagenome (GOLD analysis project Ga0123357, IMG submission 89873) | Embiratermes neotenicus P4 segment gut microbial communities from Petit-Saut dam, French Guiana - Emb289 P4 | ecosystem: Host-associated > Arthropoda: Insects > Digestive system > Gut ... | reverse complement strand
ATGAAATGCAAAAATACGATTCGTTGGAGCATACTTCTAAAAGTAATAAGCTGGAATGATGGGGAAATATCAATTAATTTGCCTTTTTGTCTGGATTAATGTTTCTGTTTCAGCTCAGGACATAATCAAGTCTTTTTTAGATAGTCATGGAAAAGACGACAACCTGGAAATTGTTACTATCGGAAAAAAGATGATAGCAATGATGGATACGCTGACTTCAAACAATCCTGATTTGTCGGAAGCTATAAAGGGGTTTGAAACCATTCGCATCGTATCGTCGAAAGATTCGGATGTGAATAAAGAATATTACAGTTCTGCCCGGACGCTGTTGTCCAAATCAGAGAAAATGAAGGAGTTATTTTCAATGAACAATGAAAATAATGAATTAGTGATAATGATTAGAGAATCGAAAGACAGTGTGAATGAATTAATTTTACTTTCGGAACAATCAGCGGAATTTAATCTTATTTCAATCAGCGGAAAGATTAATCTGGATGTTTTGCTTAAATATTACAAAGGGTTAAATATAAAGGAAATTAATAAACTGCGATCAGTAAAGAACAATAAATAAATTTTCGAACTAACTTTTTTGATTAAAACGGTGAGGACGGCGGGGCGGGAGTTTCGCCGTTTTTGATGTTACGTCATTGGTTAAGAAGAAGTTTGAGGCGCTATGCAATACAGTATCCTGACGATGCTGCGTATATGGCTTGGCTCTCTCCGAGAGCTTACGCTGAGCGGGGCATAAACGCGTAGCCTTGCTCGGCGAAACGTCTCGTTTCGTCGAATTAGCAGCAAGCGTCCACGCTTGCAAAATGTTTATTTGCAAGTCTGGAGACTTGCTTTTAACGCGACGTAAGTAGAGCTTACGCCGAGCGGGGCATATACGCGTTTTTTCATCATTCAAAAATTATTTCCTCACAATTGAAAATTTTTGTAAAAAACTTTTTTATTCACAAAAATATACGTACATTTGGCGCGAGTTACACAAAATATGTGAAACAACAGTATTAATTAAACAAAAAAACAGAAATATGTAGAAAGAAAAAGCGGTGAATAAAATATAATTGAGCTTGTTGTTCTTATTCTCACCTATTGAAATCTGGTAAATTTCTTCCGAGAATAAGAGTGTAAGAGTTCACGTCTTTAACAGGCGTGAACTGTTTGCGCTTATTTGGAAGAAAAGGTTTACCAGAGCCAAGATAGGTAAATAAGCATTAATACTCAGCAAACAGTTCACGCCCTTTTCGTGTGGTTACGTATTTAATAAAAAATTTTATATGTTATTAAATAATAATTAATTAAAAGAAAAACTATCGAAATGAAAAAGACATTTTTATTTTTGACGGCTTTATGCTTTTGTGCCTTTGCAAACAAAGCGTTCGCATGGACGGGAGATGGATCATCCATTCCATGGGATATTTCAGACTACAGCGCCGGTGGCAACAGTGTGAAAGCCACATTGGAAGACAGCACATTGACTATCTCCGGCACAGGCAATATGGCTGATTTTTTCTCTTCTCTTGAAGGACAAACACCCTGGCGGCAAGCGGGCAGATGCCCCGAAATTAAAACCGTCGTCATTGGCGACAGCGTAACAAACATTGGCGATGTGGCGTTTCAGGATTGCATTAATTTGCAAATGATAACCATTCCGGACGGCGTTAAAATCATCGGGACGCGCTCGTTTGAAAACTGCTCTTCGCTTCCTGCCGTTTATATTCCGAGCAGCGTTGCAACCATAGAAGACGGCGCATTCACGAATTGCACCGGATTGACTGCTATTGCAGATATGGCAACTGCGCCGCAAAACATAAACTCGAATGTTTTTCAGGGAATAACCAACCTCAACGCTATCTATCTTGCTGTACCTGTTAATTCTATCCCGACATATCAGGCGGCAAGCGTTTGGAGCGGGTTTAATGTTGTTGCACCTTATGTTTCAATTGATCAAAATTTGGGCGATACGCTTAACAAGGTCATTATGGGATTTGACGGAACCAACTATTTTTATGAATATCAGAAAAATAATCCAAGTTTACCTCAGCGGCTTACGATATACAACAGCAAAGAAAATGCTGTAAAAATGGTTATTGACTACAACACAGACGGTATGCCATCAAAAATCCAATCAATACCTGACAGTTTGATCGTATCCATTGATAGATATGATGGAAATTATTGTTTTGGATACATACTGACTCGCGATGGCTCCTATTATCCTGTTGATAGTTTGAATTTGGACATGTCTTCGCTGGCATTTCGTGCATCTACTGATCCGTGGGAATGGGCTAATGTAGGTGTAAACGCTTTGGGATGTGGATTGTCTTATTATACTGAAGCTCTTGGTTTAGGTACATTAGGGGTTTCAGACTATATAGGTTGCACAGGAGCACTCAGTGATTTAACAAAAGCGCTTGGTTTAGGATTCTATATTCCAGACGAAATCACTAATTCAAAATTATTGCTATTATATAATGTAGCTGCGGCTGGTTTTAGCTGTGGTATGGCTTTTGCAGAAGAAGTCAATCCTATAGCATGGGCGCAGTGTGCGCTGGGAGTTTATAGTACAATAACAGGCATAGTTGGTTTGTTTAATCAATGTACCAGTGATTCTTGGAGTTTAAACGGTGGCACGCTTGTTATTAGCGGCGGTGATGCCTTTTCTTGCTCCAATTGGGCAGACAGGATGAATGAAGTTACGACACTTTTTATAGGTTGTGATACTATTCCAGCTTTCGCGTTTCAGGGTTATACGAGTTTGAAAAGCGTCACAATTGGAAGCGGAGTCATTTTGATTGGTAATGGGGCTTTTGACAGTTGCGGTAACCTAACGAATGTGACTTTTGAAGATGGGCAAACGCTTTTACAACTTGGCACTCAGGTAGGTGATTATTATCCCGGTAGTTATGGCGTTTTCCATAATTGTTCAATAGACAGTTTATATATTGGAAGGAATATAAATTATCTCGAAGGCTGGGGGTTTTCAACTACGTTTCAAAATAATAATACAATAGTAACAACCTTGACTGTAGGTAATGGTGTTATTTCTATTGGAAATTCAACTTTTGCAGGCTGTACAACATTGAAATCCGTAATCATTAGAAATAATAAAATTGATGATTATTGTTTCAATGGTTGCAGCAGTTTACAGTCACTTACTATGGGGAATGCGCTTACTTATATTGGTAGCAACGCTTTCTACGGCTGCAGTAGCTTGGCGATTGCACTTACTATACCACAAGGTGTTACTTCTATTGGAAGTAATGCCTTTCAGGACACCGGATTAACAAGTGTTACTATTCCTAATTCGGTTACTGTTATTGACAATAGCGCTTTTGATGATTGCCCTAATTTAAAGACTGTTACTATAGCAGATGGTACTGTTCCTTTAAGATTTAGAGGAAACCTTAGCTATGTTAGCTCTCATTTCAATAACAGCCCAATAGAAACTTTGTATTTAGGTAGAGATTTGGAGACAGGAACTGATACTCATGGTACGGATGCTAATCCTTTCTCAGGGGATATAGCATTAAAATCCGTAACTATTGGAAAAGATGTTACTGCTATTAATGATTACAGTTTTGATAACTGTACAAAATTGCAGTCGCTAACTATTCAGAGTAATCTTATTACTGCTATTGGTTCTGATGCATTTAACGGTTGCACAAATCTGGCAATTGCTTTAGATATTCCCGATAAAGTTACTGCTATTGGAAGTGGCGCTTTTCAAGGCACAGGATTAACAAGTGTTACTATTCCTAATTCGGTTACTGTTATTGGTATTAGTGCTTTTAATGATTGCTCTAATTTAAAAACTGTTACTATAGCAGATGATACTGTTCCTTTAAGATTTATAGGAAGCCTTGGCGGTGCTGGCACTCATTTCAATAACAGCCCAATAGAAACTTTGTATTTAGGTAGAGATTTGGAGACAAGAACTGATTATCATGGTACTAATTCTGCTCCTTTCTCAGGGAATACAGCATTAAAATCTGTAACTATTGGAAAGGATGTTACTGCTATTAATGGCAGTAGTTTTAACAGTTGTACAGAATTACTATCAATAAAAATCCCCGATTCCGTTACTTATATTGGTAGCGGTGCATTTAGTGGATGTAAACAATTAACTTCACTAACAATTGGTAATCATGTAGAAACTATCGGAGACAGTTTCCAAAATTGCACAGCCTTAAAATCTGTAACAATACCCAGCTCTGTTACGCAAATAGGTACGTATGCGTTTCAAAATTGTGTCAACTTAGCCAATGTTATCATAGAAGATAGTTCGGTACCGCTTTCATTACCACGAGGCTCAATTTATTGGTACACTTTTAAAGGCTGTGGTATTCAAACATTATACTTAGGTCGAGATTTTTACCCCAATGATAGCGCCGTTTTTCCTTTTTCAGGAATAATTTCGTTGTCTTCTTTAACTATCGGTGGCAATGATATTACTAATGTAGGACGAGGTTATTTTGCGGGCTGTTCAGGCTTAACCCAAATTATTAGTAATCCTACTACACCACCTTCTATCTCCTCGAGTACATTTGATGGCGTAGATAAAAGTATTCCTGTATATATCAATTGCAATTATCTAACTTCTTATCAATCATCGAACTATTGGAAAGACTTTACCAATTATCAGTGTGCTACAGCAAGCTCCGATGCCACCCTTTCAAGTTTAACTGTCAGCAAGGGAACATTAACGCCTGCATTTGATGCCAATACAACAAATTATACTGTTGCTGTTGCAAATGATACAACAAGTATTACAATTTCCGCAACAGCCAATAATAGCGCAGCAAACGTCAGTGGAACAGGAACATTTTCGTTGAATGTTGGCGACAATACATTTAATGTTGTTATAACTGCGGAAGACGGCACAACAAAAAAAACTTATACTCTGGTAGTTAAGCGAGCAGAGTTTGCTCCTAATTTGCAACTAATATCGTTACAAGTGGATGGTGATTTGTATCAAAATCAATCAGGAAGTTTTACTGCCACGCTGGAAAATGATGGTAACGAGGCGTACAATTCTCGATTATGGATTTATATGTTTATCCCTTATACTTCATACTCTATATCTGACCAACTTAAAGGCGGAGATATATATTCCATTGCTGCAGGTGAAACCAAGACAATAACGATTACTGATATTATTCCTTTTCCTCCGGGTGTTTATGATTGCAATATAATGTGTAGTGACATCAATAATTCTACATTTCAATTACTCGCTAACATACTCATACAGGTAACTGTAAATGCCGCAACAGGAATTGAAACTGTAGAAAGCTCAAAAACCAGCATCTTCCCCAACCCCGCCAAAAATGAACTTTTCATAAAATCGGATTTGCAGATAAAGAAAGTGGAAATTTGCGATATATCAGGGCGCATTGTAGAGACGCGGCATGCCACGTCTCTACCAAACGGATTGCAAAAAATATCTGTATCCGCTTTGTCGCAAGGGATTTATATTGTAAGGATTTATACTGAGAATGGTTTGGTTATAAAGAAAGTAATGAAGGAATAAAAATTGATGTACAATGAGGGAATGTGGTTGTGTGTATGGTTGTGTATCTGTATGCCACTGAGGGAGTCTTGTTAAAAGAAATTAGCGTCATGTCAATGATGAAATAGAAAGTCAAGTTTTTCGAGTTCGGTCGACCGAACTCGAAAAACTCGACAGTTGGAGATTATGCCGAATGAGGTATTTTTGGCTCTAAAATAATTCCCAAACTGCTCCATTGAGGTTTATTTGTTTTGTTACACAGAGAAATCACGGAGTTTCACAGAGATAAAAAATTCTTTGTGAAACTCTGCGTTTAAAAACTATCCAAAATATTTTTTAACCTTATTACTAATCCAAAAAAAATTGCTATATTTGCACGCAATAAATTTAAATCCTATTCATAATGTCGTTTATTGCAGAAAAAGTAGTAATGGATGGATTAACGTTCGACGATGTATTGTTAATCCCCGCCTATTCAGAAGTATTGCCGCGCGAAGTAGATCTCTCGACGCAATTTTCCAGAAATATCAGGTTAAATGTTCCTATGGTTTCCGCTGCTATGGATACGGTGACGGAAGCGACATTAGCTATTGCGATTGCTCGTGAAGGAGGCATAGGCGTCATTCACAAAAATATGAGCATCGAAGAACAAGCCAAGCAGGTGCGTTCGGTGAAACGGGCGGAAAACGGAATGATTTCCAATCCAGTCAGTATCAAAAGGGGGAAAACGGTTGGCGATGCCATCGCTTTGATGGCGGAATACAAAATCGGAGGTATTCCGGTCGTGGACGACGCCAATCATTTGGTAGGCATTGTAACCAATCGTGATTTACGTTTTCAGCACAATCTGTCGCTTTTGATTGACGATGTGATGACTAAGGAAAATTTGGTTACAACCAATCAATCTACAGACTTGGAAGCGGCTGCCGAAATCCTTCAGCAGTACAAAATCGAAAAACTGCCGGTAGTTGACCATGAAAACAAGCTGATTGGCTTGATAACTTACAAAGACATTACGAAAGCGAAAGATAAACCTTTTGCCTGCAAGGATGCCGGCGGGCGGCTGCGCGTTGCCGCCGGAGTAGGCGTTACCGCCGATACCATGCACAGGGTGGAAGCAATGGTGAACGCCGGAGTGGACGCTATTGTCATAGACACGGCTCACGGTCATTCGCTGTATGTCGCCGAAATGCTTAAAAAAGTAAAAGCTTCTTTCCCCGAAATAGATGTAGTGGTTGGAAACATCGTTACGGCTGAAGCTGCTCACCTGTTGGCACGAGCAGGAGCCGACGCCATAAAAGTCGGCATCGGAGCCGGTTCTATTTGCACCACCCGCATCATTGCCGGCGTAGGCGTTCCTCAATTATCAGCCATCTTTGAAGTTTCTAAAGCGCTGAAAGGAACGAATATTCCGTTGATTGCCGACGGCGGTCTGCGCTATTCGGGCGATATTGTGAAAGCATTGGCGGCAGGCGCTCATTCGGTCATGATGGGATCGCTATTGGCAGGCGTGGAAGAATCGCCGGGCGAAACTATCATTTACAACGGGCGAAAATTCAAATCCTATCGCGGAATGGGTTCTCTGGAAGCCATGCAAAAAGGCTCAAAAGACCGTTATTTTCAAGATGTGGAAGACGATGTGAAAAAATTAGTTCCTGAAGGTATTGCAGCCCGCGTACCGTTCAAAGGCTTGCTGTACGAAGTCATTTATCAGATGGTCGGCGGGTTAAGAGCCGGAATGGGCTATTGCGGAGCCGCCAATATCAGCGCGCTTCATGAAGCCAAATTCACGCGCATCACGAATGCAGGAGTTGAAGAAAGTCATCCTCACGATGTTACGATCACTCAGGAAGCCCCGAATTACAGTTATAACAGGGGATAAATACAATAATATTTTTTTTTATCCGTTATAACAGGATATAAACACAATAATGATAAAAAAAATGAAAGCGCGCTTTTTTTCTTTGGTTCTAATGATGTCGTCCATAGGGATTATTGCTCAAAGCAATGATCCTGTAATTATGCAAATCAATGGCAAAGATTTCAAAAAATCCGAGTTTGAATATTTCTACAACAAGTACAACAATGAGGATGTCATTGATAAACGCTCTTTGGATGATTATGTCGTTTTGTTTAAGAATTTGAAACTGAAAGTAGCCGAAGCGGAAGCGCAAGGCATGGATACTACGGCGTCTTTTTTGACGGAATTTTCGGGTTACCGTTCTACGGAAGCCAAAGCGTATATGGATAATTTGGCAGTCAATGAAGAAATGGTGCGGAATGAATATGACCGTATGAAAAACTTGGTTGAAATCAGCCATATAATGATTACATTTCCCAGCGTCAAAAATAATAATTTCAAAACGCTGCCCGCAGATACGCTTATAGCTTATAACAAAGCGGTTAAGATAAGAAACCGAATACTGAAAGGAGAATCTTTTGATAAATTGGCTGCCGAACTTTCCGACGACCCCAATGCCAAAAGAACGGAACGACCGGGTTATATCGGTTGGGTTACCGGATTATCGCTCAATCCAACTTTTGAAGAAGTCGTTTTCAACACGCCGGTGGGTAGTATCGGACAGTTGGTACGTTCTAATTTTGGATATCATATTATAAAAATTAATGATAAAAAAGAAAATCCGGGGCAAATCAATGCGGCGCATATTCTTATAACCTATCCTTCGGCAAAGGATAGCGTTCAGATTGATCCGGAGAAACAAATCAATGAAATTTACAATGAGCTGATGAACGGCGCTGATTTTTCGGAGTTAGCCCAAAAATATTCCAAAGACCCCGGCAGCGCTTCTAAAGGCGGAGAATTGGGATTTTTTGGTTTTGGCATGATGGTCAAAGAATTTCAGGATACTGCTTTCGGACTCAAAGAAATCGGCGAAATATCCCGACCTTTCAAAACGCAATATGGATATCATATTGTTAAATTGTTAGCTAAAAAGCCGATGGACTCATTAGAAGAAAAACGCAAGGAAATCGAAAATAAATTAAATTCCGGAGGTTATTTTATACCTTTGCATCAAATGGAAATTGACAGTATGAAAAAAGAATTCGGTTTTCAAAAAAATGATGTTGCTTATCAATTACTCTTCTCAAAAGCGGGAACGGTTTATCCGACCGATAGCTTGTTTTTCGCTTCTTTTGAAACGCAGGATGTTCCGTTATTCTCAATTGGAGATACGAAATATACGATTAACCAATTCATCAGTTTTTTGAAGAAAAATAACCGTTCGGTTTTTACGATGTCAACGGATTTATTAAACGACCGCTTGCAGTTGTTTGAATACAATTCCTTGAATGAAGCTAAAGATAAATCGCTGGAAGCCAAATATCCTGAATTTAGAAATCTGATGCAGGAATACAGGGATGGAATACTGATGTTTGATATTAGTAACAAGGAAGTTTGGGGAAAAGCCTCTGAAGACACGACCGGTCTTGCCGCTTATTTTGAAAAAAATAAACAAAACTACAAGTGGAATGATCCTTATTATAAAGGATATGTTGTTTTGGCTAAAGACGCTAAAATTAAAAAGAAAATGCAGAAAGAAATTGCCGGCAAATCGCCGGACGATGCAGCGCAATATCTGAATGACAACTACATCGTTGGCGACGTCAGCTATGTGAAAACCGAAAAAGGTCTGTTCAAGAAAGGCGATAATGCTTTTGTGGATGAAGCGGTTTTTAAATCCGGAGTTGCGGAAAAACCATCGGGATTTCAGGATTTCTTCCTCACAGGTAAACTTTTGCAAGCGCCCGAATCATATACCGATATACGGGGATTGGTTATTACCGATTATCAAAATTACTTGGAAGGAGAATGGCTCAGGGAATTAAACGGAAAATACAAAGTAACCGTTTATCCTGAAGTGGTTAATACAGTAAAATAATATATGAGGTATTTTTTTCCAATAATTATAGTTGTATCTTTACTCACGATAGCTTGCAGCAAAAAATCAAATGTAAAAGATGACACGGCTTTAGTAAAAGTAGGAAACAGGATATTATACAAAAGTGTGGTGGACGAAAATATTCCGGCAGGATTATCGAACAGCGACAGTATAATCGCTGCCGAAAATTTTATTCATTCATGGATTAGCGATAATTTATTATACAATATAGCATCAAAAAATCTCAATGATAAGAAAAATATAGATCTGTTAGTTGATGAATACCGGAAATCGTTGTTGATTTATCAGTATGAAGAGCAATTGGTCAATGAAAAATTAACGGCAGAAATTGATGACCAGTCTCTGAATGATTACTATAACAGTAATCAAGATAACTTAAAATTGGAGCAGCCGCTGGTAAAGGGATTATTTATAAAAGTCCCTGTTAGTGCGCCGCAAGTGAACGAAATACGCGTATGGTACAAATCAACCGACCCTGCCGCTCGCGATCAGTTGGAAAAATACAGATTAAATAATGCGGTTATTTTCAATTATTTTGCAGATAAATGGGTAGGTTTCAACGATTTAATGAATAATTTACCGAAAGATCAATTGACAAAAGATGATTTAACGGTTAATAAGAAAGCAATAGAAAAACAAATTGGCGATTATGTTTATTTCCTGAAGATTACGGATTATTTGCAGCAGGGAAGTACGGCGCCTTTTGAATATGTGAAAACTTCGATTCGGAATATATTAATCAATCAGCGAAGAATAGATTTTTTGAAAAAAACGAAAGAAGATTTATATCAACGAGCAATAAATAAAGGTGAAGTTCAATTTTATAATGAATAAATAAAATACAATATGAAGCGTTTTTTATTATTATTTGTAAGTCTGGTTGGATTTTTATTTCAAACAGGATTACAGGCGCAAAGCAACGTGATTGACGAAGTGATTTGGGTAGTGGGAGACGACGCCATCTTTTTGTCGGATGTTGAAAATGCACGTTTGGAGATGCAAATGAATGGCGAGCGAATTCCGGGCGACCCTTATTGTGTTATCCCTGAACAAATAGCTGTTCAGAAACTGTTTTTGCATCAAGCGAAATTGGACAGTATTGACATTCCTGACTCTCAAGTATATAGCGAGGTTGAACGGCGAATCAATTATGCAATCAGCCAAGCCGGATCGCAGGAAAAATTAGAAGAATGGCTTAATAAGCCGGTCAACGCTTGGCGGGAAGATTTACGAACTCAAATTAAAGAAAGCTACACTGTTATGAAGATGAAACAGAGTTTGGTGGAAAAAATAAAAACATCTCCTTCCGACGTAAGAAGTTTTTACAAGCGAATCCCTCAGGACAGCCTTCCGTATATACCGACTACTGTTGAAGTTTCAGTTGTAATGATAGAGCCGCAGGTAGCCTTGTCGGAAATTGACGATATAAAAAGTAAGTTGAGAGATTATACCGAACAGGTTACCAGCGGTAAAATGCAATTTTCCACTTTGGCGCGTATGTACTCGGATGATAAGGGAACAGCCAGCAGGGGCGGAGAAATGGGATTCGTGGGAAAAGGTCAATTAGTGCCTGAATTTGCAGCAGTCGCATTTGATTTAAACGATCCCAAACGTGTTTCCCGTATTGTGGAAACAGAATACGGCTATCATATCATTCAGTTAATAGAAAAAAGAGGCGACCGCATCAATGTCCGGCATATTTTGCTCCGCCCTTATGTTTCCAAAGATGAAATAGCAACTGCTGTTCAAAAATTAGACTCCATGCGCACCGACATCGTGAACGGAAAATTCAGTTTTGAAGAAGCTGCATTTTATTTCTCTACCGACAAATATACCAAGAATAATAAAGGTCTGATGGTGAACAGCCCCACGATGAGTAATCCAAATCAAACGCCGAGAAGCGGAACTTCCCGTTTTGAAATGTCGGAATTGCCGCCGGAAATAGCGAAAGAGATAAATACCATGCAAGTTGGGGATATTTCCAAGCCGTTTTCCATGATAAGCGCTACAACCAACAAAGATATTGTGGCGATTGTGAAGTTAAAATCTCGGATAGAAGGTCATAAAGCGAGCCTGAACGAAGATTTTCAAGCGTTGAAAGATATGGCGGATGATGAAAAACAGAACGAAGTCTTGAATGCATGGGTAGCGCAAAAACAAAAGGAAACCTATATTCGAATAAGCGATAAATGGAAAAACTGTGATTTTCAAAGAGATGGATGGCTGCAAAAATAGCGCTGTAAAAACGACTTTATTTCTTCTGTTTTTCGTTGTTACAACTTTCTTCGGAATACCGCAAACTCCTGCATCCAAAAACAATCCGAAGGTTACGCGGGTGTATGTGGAAAATGCCGATTCGAGCGAATTGGCGCAAAAAAATAATCCGGACATTTATATTTTGCGAGGACATGTAATTTTCCGACATGACAGTACTTATATGTATTGCGACAGTTCCTATTTATATCGCTTATCCAATACTCTGGAAGCATTTGATCATGTTCGCATTGAGCAGGGCGATACGTTATTTATTTATGGCGATTACTTGAATTATTTCGGCGACATCCAGTTGGCAAAAATGCGCGATAATGTGAAGATGGAAAATAAAGATGTCACCCTGTTCACCGACAGCTTTAATTTCGACAGGATTAAAAATGTGGGTTATTACTTCGACGGCGGAGTACTGATTGATTCAATAAACAAATTAACATCCGTCTATGGGCAGTATTACCCGGATACAAAAGTCGCTTATTTCAAAGACCACGTTCGATTGGAGAATCCCAAGTTCGTGCTGACTTCCGATACGCTGATTTACAACACGGAAACAAAAATTGCCCGATTTGTATCTCCCACAGTTATTGAATCGGACAGCGGAACCGTTTACACAAGTCGCGGATGGTATAATACCGACACTGAAGAATCCAGGCTCTACGACCGCTCGACGGTTGTCAGCAAAGATAAATCAAAAATGATTACAGCCGATTCGCTGGCATATCCCCGTGATAAAGGTTTTTTGGAAGCATTCGGGAATATGGTTCTGAACGATACGCTGAAAAAAATAATTATTTTGGGCAATTATGGATATTACGATGAAAATACCGAATATGCTTTTTCCACCGATTCGGCGCAAATGATAGAGTATTCTCAAAAGGATTCATCTTTCCTTCATGCCGATACGATTTTTATGGCAACGATTGATACAACGAACAGAGAAGTGAGGGCGTATCACGGTGTTCGTTTCTATCGCATTGACCTTCAGGGCGTATGCGATTCTTTGATATACAATACGGTTGATTCGACTTTGCGATTATACAAAAATCCGATTTTGTGGAATGAATCCTATCAAATAACCGGCGATACCATCAAAATTCTTTTGAACGACAGCACGATTGAAAGAATGAATGTATTGAATTATTCATTTGTTATACAAAGAATTGATACTTCATACTATAATCAATTAAAAGGCAGAAACCTTACCGTTTATTTCGATGCCGGCGAAGCCTATAAAATGGTTATGGAAGGAAATGGGGAGACTGTTTATTATAATCTCGACAGTAAAGACGCTACTCCTTTGGAATTGTACAAATCGTCCGCTTCGTTTATCACTTTTTCGATTAAAAAGAGGAAAATTGTTAAAATCAAATGGGAGTCGGAATCAAAGATGGATGTATATCCCATTCCCGACTTAACTCCGGATGTGAAATTTCTACAGAGTTTTGTGGATTATGATTACCTCCGTCCCAAGAATAAAGAGGATATATTTGTAAAAACGGTAATGAAAACGGAAGATATACCTCCGCCTCGAAGAGCAAGGACACGTTCTCAACGCGAATAAATATGAAGAGCGATATTATTCATTTACTTCCTGATTCGATAGCTAACCAGATTGCTGCCGGAGAAGTGATTCAGCGACCGGCTTCTGTCGTAAAAGAATTAATTGAAAACTCGATTGACGCCGGCGCCGACGTTATTCAACTGATTATCAAAGATGCCGGGCGGACGTTGATCCAAGTGGTTGATAACGGAAAAGGCATGTCGGAAACCGATGCACGGATGGCTTTTGAACGTCATGCCACTTCAAAAATCCATGCTGTTGATGATCTGTATGCTTTGCGAACCATGGGATTTCGCGGCGAAGCCTTAGCTTCCATTGCCGCTGTCGCTCAGGTAGAAGTGAAAACAGCGCTCGAAGGAGATACTTATGGCACACTGATACAAATTTCCCGATCACAGGTTGATAAGCAGGAAACAATCGCAGCTATTCAGGGCAGCATATTTTCGGTAAAAAATCTTTTTTATAATGTCCCAGCGCGTCGAAAATTTCTGAAATCAAATGAAGCGGAATTGCGGAACATTATCGCCGAATTTGAACGCATCGTTTTGGTTTATCCACAAATTGCATTTGAACTCAGGCATAATGATTCGGAAATATTCAATCTTCCGGTTTCTGCAATACGGCAGCGAATTATTAACGTATTCGGGAAACGGTTAAATACGCGCTTGATTTCTTTGCAGACAGAAACTTCATTGGTTTCCATTTCCGGTTTTATCGGAACGCCGGATTCCAGCAAGAAAAGCGCCGCTTTGCAATATTTCTTTGTTAATAATCGCTTTATGAAGCACTCGTATTTTCACGTAGCGGTAACACAGGCATTCGAACCTTTTATTCCCGCCGGGGAAAAACCTAATTATTTTATTTATCTTACGGTAGATATGGCAAGTATTGACGTCAATATTCATCCGGCAAAAACCGAAATAAAATTTGAAAACGAACAGGCGATTTGGATGATAATCAATTCGGCGGTGAAAGAATCTCTTGCAAAATCCAATTCAATTCCTTCGCTCGAATTTAACCGTGAAGGCGCTATTGATATGCCGGTTTACACGAAAAGCTCTGTTAATCAGGAAGCTCCGAAAATAAATTACAAATCCGGCTACAATCCGTTTACCGAAAGAGCAAATCCGGTAACGCCAATTAAAAATTGGGAAAAATTTTATGAAGAACAACCAGTTGTTCCGGCAGAACAGGCAATATCGTCGGAATGGATGGAAGAACGCACTACTACTTTCTCATTCAAGGGAAAATACATAATCACAAGTTTGAAGTCGGGTTTGGTAATCATAGATCAACGTCGGGCGCATATTCGCGTTTTGTATGACGGATATATGCGGCAGATTAACCAAAAGCGAGGGGCTTCGCAGGGACTTTTATTTCCCGAAATCATTTCGTTCACTCCGCGCGAGGCGACCGTTTTACCTTATCTGCTGGATGATTTGGCATATATAGGCTTCGATTTGTCGGATTTGGGCAACAATGCCTATTCAATTAATGGGATTCCGACTGGCTTGGAAAATACGGATATAATTGAAACATTGCAGGATATGACCGATAAAGTCATGGAAACCGGATGCGAGGTAAAAGAAGAAATAACGGAAGCGCTGGTTTTAGCTCTTGCAAAGAAAGCTGCAATTCCTTACGGCAAAAACTTATCGGAAGAAGAAGCCGGAAGTCTGATTGCCGATCTTTTTGCATCATCAGGACCCAATTATACTCCTGACGGAAAGTGTATCCTTTCGATTATCACCGAAGAAGAAGTTGAAAAGAGGTTCAGGTGAAATTGTTTATTAAATGATGAAAAATAAACAAAATATAATAGTTTTAGACAATAGATTAAAGATATGAGAAGACAGATAAAGACAAAAAAGATGAGAAGATTGTCTAATTGTCTATATATCTGTGTCTGTCTTCTTTTGTCTGAAATCTTATGTCTTATAAGTTAAAAATTTCTTATTACTAAATTTTTAATATAGAAAAAATGAAAAAGTTATTTTGGATTTCGATGTGCTTGTTATGTCTGTTTTGGACAGGCTGTAAAAAACAGCAGGAAGCCGTTTCTGTTATCTTTGATACGGATATGGGACCGGATTATGATGACGTGGGAGCAATGGCATTATTGCATGCGATGGCAGACAGTGGAGAAGTGAAAATTTTAGCTACTGTATCTTCCAACATGTATGATAAATCTGCGCCTTGCATTGAACTAATCAACTGTTATTTCGGGCGACCGGATATTCCTGTGGGCGCTCCGCGTGCGGGAGTT
>Ga0123357_10005193_pt1 | contig 15535 bp, 9 predicted proteins | sample TergutEmb28metaG_FD_89873 | JGI IMG/M metagenome (GOLD analysis project Ga0123357, IMG submission 89873) | Embiratermes neotenicus P4 segment gut microbial communities from Petit-Saut dam, French Guiana - Emb289 P4 | ecosystem: Host-associated > Arthropoda: Insects > Digestive system > Gut ... | reverse complement strand
TTATCTCACTTCTTTTATATTGCTAGAAATTGATGAGTCCACAATCATATGTATGGTATTTTGGACTAATAAACTAAACTGAGCTAAACTAAACTAAACTAAACTATTTTGCTGCCTTGTATTCATACCATGAACAGAGGAGTTTGTTTTATGGATATTAAGATTTTTAACAACAAATAACATCAAGGCATAAATATATAAACAAGGAACTGTAAGTATAGCCAATTTTTTGAAATCCTCTCTACAAGAACTCCTTGGACCCAGTCTCAGTATAATCGAAATTGTTCTTTTTTTAATTATGAAAACATTTCTCTCTGATGAAGATGAACACCAGAAACATCAAAGATTTTGGAAGGGAGAGAAAGAAAAGTATCGGTGACAGCACAAGCCAAACATAGAATATTAATAATTGAAGACAGTCATGTAAGAAATTATGCTGAATGATAAAGTGATCACTTGAAACACTCCATCAATGTTACAGGTTATGTTAAACTGAATGATGATTTAGACATCATCATGACCACAGCAAAATCAGAGAGTAAAAATATGACTAAATATGAAGTAATAATATTATGAGGTGGTATGAAGAATACTGGGAAAAATGAGACCTATAAAGGGCTTCGCTGTATATCACAATTTATTAGAAACAAAAGACACACAAAAGTGCAAATTATGGAGGCCCCACACAGGTTTGATCTAGTACCAACATCATGTGTGAACAAGGAGGTTTACTTTCAACAGGAGATTGCAAAAGATAATCAAGAGTGTTTACCATGCTGAGACTGTGAATATGAGTCCAAAAAGAGAGCTCTTTACATGACACGGGCTACATATGAATGACTCTGGAAAAAATTGAATCACAAGTCTTTTAGCAACAAAAATCATGCAGATCTTCACAACTTATAAACCAAAGCCTCCTATGTTTCTTACATGGAAGGTAGAAACCAATGAAGAAGACAAAAAATAAGAAGGGTGGAAGAAGGAAGTAATAGTCCCAGTCAAGAAAGTGTTTTAAATAGGGAACTGGCATGAAACAACAATCAATGTAAAATAATTAGTGTAAGTGATTCAGTAACAAGCACAGGAAGTAAGGAAAGTAAAAGTGAAAGTGAAGGAGATGAACTTAATCATAAAACATCAAAAAGAACAATGAAGAATACTAGGTCAAGATTTGGTGATTTTTTTATGGACATAACTCATAATGGTATTGGGATGACCGTGGAACTGGACAATTCACCAATACTTTTCACCAAAATATAAAAGGTTTATGAAGTAAAATTCCTGAGTTCATCAGTTTATTAATATTGGACAGTATTAACCCTCAGTTTTTGTGCTTCTCTGAACATCCCATTCTTTGAAAGACCAAGTTTCACACCCATAAGAAACAACCAGCAAAATGGTAATTGTATATTTTTAGGCATATTCACACAGTCGTGAAGAATGTTTGTCAGCTTTGTCATCTCCATTTGTCTGTTCAAATGCCTGCAAGCACTGGCATGGCTCCAACTCAATAAATTTCCACGAAATTTGGTACTGGGAACTTTTATGAAAAATCTTTTAACAAACTCCAAATTTGGGTGAAATTGTGCTGAAGTATCAGGCATTTTACATGAATACTAATGTACATTTTACCATTTCCAGCAAAATTAAATTGCCATAAAAGTGCTGTTGTCCGAGCGAAATACTGTCAGGCTCTTAGGATAGGTGAGGAGGTATAAACATGCACACACAACACAATCTTAACCAAATGTTATTCACAATGTATACTTAAAAGTAGAAATGTGATGTAATTTGTTCCTTTTTGGGTAATTCCCCGGCGTCTGAGTTCTAATTGCAATTAGAATTGCAAGGCAATTAGAATTCAGACGCTGGGGAATTACCCAAAAAGGAACAAATTACATTTAGAACACGGCGAAAGCTTAAAAACAAGAAGAAATGTGATACATTATCAGGAATGGTTTTTTACCTAAATGAATTATCATTGCAAATAACATTATATCTAATCTTATCACATGTGCTTTATATGTAGGAAGCTATCCAGGATGATTCATTCTGTGTTGAAGTGCTTTCTTATAGAAATGAATGTGCTGGTACTGAGGTTTGTGACAATACTTTGCATTTGATGGAAGGCATTAGCTATGTCTATGGAACTGACATTAAGAATTTGAGTTACTTTTAAGAGTTTTTTTATTTCAATTTCATTATTGCCTAATTTTTATTAATACACTCTTCTGCATTCTGTGTCTTATGAAAAAAAGATGCCGCTAGTACATATTTTTTTATGTTGCCAGCAAGAGAGCCCCATATGTCTGTAAAATGGTCTAGTCTACTGTTCCCTGTGCCATGAAAGATGTACTGGAGAGCTGTGGCATAGATGTCACATTCTTAACCTTCACACTAGATGCAGTTTAGTGGTTAGCTTCACACCCACACTGGACACATCATCCTTTGGGAAAAAGTTTGTTGTATCCATTGGATAGGAGGTTGGGTGAGTCCCAGAACAAGTCTGGATGTGGTGACAAACAGGAAAATCTGCTGGAAATTGAACCTCATTCATCCAGTCTTTCAGATTGATTTCAACCAACTGCTTTAGTACTTTTGTAGCCTAGTTACTGAACTGATTGAATTATCCCAGCTCTTCTGCTTGAATGAAGAAAGCAAAATACAGGAAAAAGCACAGAAATTTCTCTTGTAGATATAATGGACTATTTACTACCATATTCTAGAATTATGAGTTATTTGTTTTCATCTGCACAAATTTTACCAACTTATCTGTAACCTTAATTCATCCATTTGTATAATATGTCAAAATTTCAGATGCTGCTTTGCATAAATTACTGCTATTGGTAAGATAAATTTCATACACTTTGTGAAAAAGTATCACATGAAATCTAAAATAAGTGCAGAGATGTGGTACATAGCAGAACCATATAAGCATGCCACTGATCATTATTCTTATCAGTTAAAGCCTTTTCGCATCCTAACAATCTGATACATGTGACCATTTATCTCGACTGCCTGTATTTCGCTTAAAAAAAAAAAAACTAGTGCAAGTGCAATGCGTATGTCTTTCCTGGGTCATAAAGAAATTGGTAATGGTAGAAACAATGAACAGTATAGTTTCAATGTATATTATAACTGCACTATATTTTACCTTAATTTTGAAACGTTTTTGTGATGGCCTGATCATGGTCTGTCAGCCGAACTATGTAGTCATGCTTATATAATAATAAATGTGGATGTCTTACCAGTTGCCATGAATTATTTTATTAAAATGCAAATTAATAGCGTGCTACCCTTCGTTTCTCCAAAGGCATGTATATCAATGTCAGCACGTACTTCTTTTGGCAAAATAATTATCAGATTTCCGGGCCTTACGCAATAAAACTACCGCTATCCCACGTGGACTAGCATCGTCATCTGTCCGATAGCAGGTTTTGAATTACGAACAACAGATGGCGATTAATTACGTGACAAGGCACACTCAAGTCCATCGTAATGGAGTCATGTCGTCGTATCGCAGGGGTTGCACGTATTGATTGCTTTAGAAATGTAGTGTACGGGTACGTACATTTCCAGTTGATCTGTGGTTTCTGTTATGCATCCCTAGATCTCGGTAATTTTGTGAAATTTTGATTTCAGTTTTTTTGTCTGTAAAAATGTGAGGTTGGCGACAGCAGTCAAGAAGACAGCAAAATAGGAGTTCATAATGGTGTCCATAATAAAAAACCAACTTCTCAAGCACTTATCAAGGTAAATATAACAATTATAAGCACTGACGAAGAGATTTTGTGCTTATAGAACGAAAATTTACATTTCAGCTATTGGGGAGAGATACCGGCGTTCAACGTCACTCTACGACTGTCCTAGTGCAGCTGTCCGTGCCAAGTCCCTGCATGGTTTATTAAAAACGATTGCCTTATAAGAATCACGCCGTGCAATGCTGCCATTGTGAATGAATTGTATCGTGGTTGAAGTCGAATACAAATAATATTCATTGATGTTACTATAAGCCCGATACAGATAATGCAGATATGTGTGACAGCCTAGTTAAAACTTGACTGAAGATAGTTGTGCATGCATTAGAGAAGGAGAGTTTATTCCACGTATACACGTTTCGTTTCACATAAATTTGAAGGGCCCAGCATAATTACAAGATTTGTTACATAATTGAAGCTTTCCAAATGGATGAACCGTTGTTTTATGGCGCACCATATTTGAAGTAGACACAAGTAAATGACTGTGTAGGCCTAATTGTTTGTGGGATTTTATACTGTATGGAAAAAGGGACAATGTGCAGCTCTCTAGCTTTACTGATGAGTCTGTAGAGTTAATGTAAGGAGTAGTATTCACTTGATATTCTCTTAAGTTGCCAGACATCTTCTATGGCTGTATGTTGAATGGAAACTTAATTTCAAGCAACTCAAATAGGGTGTGTTGAAGACTTACTTCAATAAAAAGTAATGAACAGTTTGATATCTCTTAACTGCCCAGGTAGGACTGTGTGTCCTACAATTTAATAGACTGGTATTTTTTCAAAATTTGGAAAATGTTTGTTGATTTATTTTATAGAAGATTCTTCTGAAATTTTATGCCATGTTGAATGTCCAGCAGCACTGATGTGAGACCCTCAAATTGTGTGAGCTTGCTAGGTTAGTCAACATGATCCATACTTCCTTTGTATTTCTTCAGAATGCTTAGCTTTGTTTTAATCCACTCTGACATAACCAAAAAATGTATTGGTTTTTCCTTTCTCCTGATGATAGCCAGTAATTCTGTAGAAGTTTCAGTGGCAAGAGATGATCTTCGCATAGTTGAAATGTGTTGTGATCTTACTACAAATGAACTATCATGAATTTGGCTTTTATAAAGGAAGAAAATTCTGAGACACAGAAGTGCATTATTCATTATGTTACTGTAGAAGAAGAAAACATTTGACCGTAGTATTTGTGAATGAAATGTGTTCCATTTGGTAAGGTATAAAAATTAACTATAACCAGGAATGGTCAGGATAGCTTTTCAGATCTTTGGTTCAGGGGGATATTTTCTCCTAATATTGCTGCATGAAATAATTGTTGGAGATATTTGATTTATGGTACAAGACAGGCAATGACACTTAGGTTTAAGTGGTCTGTTCCCTAACAAGTTTTCTAGGCAAAATGCATTTTGTGTTTGTTTCTCAATGTTTCACTCATGTCATCCTTGATTTAATTATTATTATCACTGTGAATTTGAGGGTATAAATTGTGAAGCACATTACTGAATGATACGCAAAATTTAAGTTTTTCATGACAAATCTTCATATGTTATCCAGTGAGTTATGATTCTTGTAATGTGGTAGGTTGTTGCCAACATTTTAGAGCAAAGTGCATGCCTGTCTTTTCAGAGTTTAAGTTATCAGCAGGCCTTCTGAAAGTTGGTGTCCACATACCAGCCCATGACATGTTATATTCCCATTATAAAACTCTTTACTTTGTATCTTTTCTTCATTCTCATACTAGTGCATAAAATTGTATGTAAACCATATACTGTTACATGGAAGACTTCATGAATGTAAAGTGTTCTAGATTTGTTTGTGGAAGGAGGTCATTGTTGAGAAATGTTTGTAGCAGTTAGTTGGTATGTTAAGTATGTGTATGCATAGAAGTATATAAGATAAAAAATCCAACCCATGTTTGTGAACTCATTTGTTCTTTGTCTGTGAGTCATATTTTTGCACTACAGGTTCACCAAAAACTTATCAGCAGACAAAATCAATCTCAGCACTTTCAAAGGTGAAGGTGAGCTCTCCAATTTGGAACTTGATGAAGCTGTGCTAACGGAGTTATTAGAACTGCCATCATGGTTGAGGCTTACTAATGCATGGTGTAACCGTGTCTCTTTCCGCATTCAGTGGACCAAGCTCAAAAGTGTACCAATATTTCTGGTGAGTTTTGAAATGAGAGTGGTAGTTCTGATAGTTTTTACAGTACAGTATTTAATTATTACATTGATTTATTGCACATTCATTTTTTACTGCCCACATTTATAAACTCAGTAATGAAATGCTGTTACATTATATTTGGAGATGAAAATTGTCTTCATGAAAGAGGAATTTTGTGGTTTAAATGACAACTGAAAAAGTGGCTTAACGGTACAGACTGAAATTTTCGTCACAAGCCAGACACGTGAATTTGTGTTGTGATATAATATGTCATAGCACACTGTGGTAATATACATGGGTTTTCTTATATGACAGTGCATATTCCATTGTTAAGTTTCCTCTTGCCCCAGTTTAGTAATGGAGGAATTGTAAGCCGTTCTTCCCTCTAGTAACAGCAGAATGTGAGTTTTCTGATGACTGCTTAATATCATATTATTTGCACCTTAAATCACAAAATGTGTTCAAAGGGATGTCCCTCTGCTTGCGGGCAAGCTTCTTGTGTTGTAAATATGTTTTGAAATATGCGACTGAGTGCTTGTTGGAATATATTAAAAATTTCTTGTCAGATGTTTTCTTTCAGTTCTGCTGTCTGCAGATTATTGGTAAACACTTGTCTCAGCATTTTCCTTGTGTCATTGCACCTTTGTCCTACTGTTCTCAATGCCCAAAACTGATTGCATGTTGCAGAATTTTTTGGTAATTATAGAGTTGTGAGGTACATAAGTATCAGCAAAATTTCAGTGAAATTTACTAGGGCATTTATGGTGACATGAATTTTTAGCATATGTTTCAAATAACATGTTCAATACTACTGTCTGCTGTAATCTAAATTTCACTCCGCTACAAAGAGAGACAATCTGATCTGTGATATCATGTGCATGGCTCGCTGGAAGAGAGTGTGGTATTTATCTTTCTGTAACATTAATATTCGCATCATATTTTTTAAACCAGGCATTATGTATAGTAATTTGCAGATGTTATATTAATGTATGTACATTACCAGTATATTACCATAGTATTTCTTGAATGCTTTATTTCATATTCACAGAGCCTGGATGAAGTATATGTAGAAGTGGAGACATGTGATGAGCTGCGTTCCATGTCCACACAGTTGTGTTTATCATCGTATGGTGCCAGTGCAAAGTACAGTTTTATCAACAAGGTGATAGATGGCATGACAGTTTCAGTGAATACTGTACAAGTTACCTTTAAGAGTCCAGCATTCGTAGCCTCAGTTCAGGTGCGTACGTCAAAATGACCTGTACAATTACAGTCTTCTCGGATGTGATGGGTAATCTGATTGGTAGGTACCAGTGTTTTGGAGGAACCGATCTCACCAGATTATGTAACATTACATGCTAGAAGACTAGAAACTCTAAATGACTTGTTTTACACAATTTCTAAAATAATTTTCCAAAAGTTTGTTGTATCTTAATGTGTTCCATATTCCTGCATTAAAAGCATATTGCAGTTTATGAAATAAGATCATACCTGTTTTGAATGGGACATGCATATGCACCTGTTCATGTTAGGGTTCTTTTCTGAAAAAAAAAAACCCCCAGAAAACATTAAAACCACAAATAGGAATAAGACCTTGTATGAAGAGTGGGATTAAGGGAACAAAAATAACATATTAACTAATATGTAAAATTAATTATTCCTAAACGTGAAATTGTACTTGCTCTTTGTTGGGATGATAATGGTTTTCCTGGCTGAAAGTTATCATGGTGCAAAGGGCATGGCAGAGGGGGGACAGAAGACTTAATGAATTAGAAGGTGGTTATCAGTTGCTTTGCCATCTTCTGTATGTTTTTATATTAATTTTAATAAATAAAAGTGTAATCGTAACACTTAGATCTAAAAAGTTCTAAAAGGACCACATACTCAGCATGACACAAAACCTGTTTAACTGCTGAGAAGGGCAGGTATATACTGGCTGTTGGGTGTTATGTGACACATCTGCCTGAGAGCATATGAGAAAGAGCCAAGATGCTCAGATGTTGCCACATTGATTTATCTGCAAATGCGCAGAACTGATATATAAACCCATGATTGAGGCCAGTCTACTGTATGCGTTAATTTCTTGGTTGCTGTTTCATTTTAAAGTGCGAAAGGAAACTTGATCATTTATTACATTTTGCCATTAAGTAGTAGTTGCATTTTATATTTTTGTCGGTTTGTTTATCCTTGCTTTCCTAGGAAAAATAATCCAACTATTTCCACCCATTTACTTACCCATCGATTCTGTCTTGGGTGTTTAACTTGCCAGTTAACATAATCTGAGACATGGTAATGTGTCAAATGATGTAAGGTTTTGAAAGCTTACAGTAGTTTTGTTGTGATCCATGATGATGGCTGTTTACGCCTAAACGTGTTGTAGTGATAGTAAATAAATGGATGTGCAAGGGAGTGCTGGTAAGTCCTTAGTCCGACCAGGAAGGAAACGAGCTACCACGACCAAACTTGGGATTTATTCAACATATTTTCCACAAAGCTCAATACACTTCTTAGCCCATTGCTGTAACTTTTGCAAGCCACTCAAAAAAAATTCTGAAGGTTGTACGATCAACCAGTTCTGTGTGGCAGCAATGATCTCCATGTCGGACGAAAAATGTTGACCTTTCAATTGTTTTTTCAGTCCAGGGAACAGGTGGTAGTCCAACAGGGCCAGATACAGAGAATAGGGTGGGTGAGCAAGACAATGGAAGCTCAGGTAGGCCAGTTTCTTCTGGGTTGCAAGTGCCTGGTGAGCTGGGGCGTTGTCATGCAAGAACAAGACCCCCTTGGTGACCTTCCTGCGGCATTTTTTCCCTTCAAAATGTCCTTCAGTTGTGCCAGCAGAGATGAGTAATACTGCGCGTTCATAGTTTGGCCCTTTGGAAGATAATCAATGAGGAGGATGCTGTCTTGATCCCAAAAAGTCGAGGCGAGAACTTTTCCAGCGGATTTTTGCACTCAGAATTTTTTGAGGCAGGGTGAGCTGCTATGCCGCTACTCAGTGATAGTTGCTTTGTCTCTGGACCATAGTGATATTACCAGGTTTTGTCCATGGTCACCAATTGCAACAGGAAATCATTTGGATCACGCCGAAAATATTCAAAAAGTTGCTCATACGACTGGCACCGTTGAGATTTTTTATCCGCATTGAGGCATTTCGGGACCCACTTCGCAGAGAGGTTCTGCATGTCCAAATCTTCATGAATGATGGACCCACCCCGCTCACGTGAGATGCCCAGTTGCTTAGCTATTTAGCCGAAATCTGGCAGTCTTCCAAGATTAGCTCATGAATTTGATCAATAATCACTGGGGTGGTCACTGTTTTGGGTCGTCCAGGATGAGGTGCATCAGAAGTGGAAAAATCACCACGTTTAAACTGGGCCACCCAGTTTTTGACGGCATACGATAGTGCATGTTTCCCTAATGTTTCTGTCAGAATGGCATGAATTTCCTTCGGCGCCTTACCTTGCAGGAAAAAAAAACTTATGTCTCCATGTTGAAATCATACACGTTGCCTGACATGCTTCCTTTCAACCTCTGTAACAAGAAAAGACTTGCAATTCGGCGCATGAATGGACCCCTTTTTCCAATGACGCTATCGATTCTGTCCTATGACATCGGGAAGTAGGTTGGGCCAAGGACTTGACAGCACCCATTGTAGTGTACCGTGTTGGTCTGTTTTCCTACTGGTACCATATGTCTGAGACAAATGAAATTTTCACTTCCACTGTGCTTTTTATCAACATATGTCATTATGGGGTGTTGACTGATACATTTTATGAGAATGGAAGAACAAGATAGGCAATATATGTGTAACATAACATTGAGGCGTGTTTGCATAACCATCGTTGCTGCGGAAAAGCAATAAACATTACATATTTTGAGTGTTTATCTGTAGCCTTAGTTATGCCAAGCACACACCCCATATTGTATTATCATCTGGGTCCTGTCTGGCTCTGCCATAATGTTCTACATTATTTCATAAATGGCACAGTTTTTGGAAGAAAAGGTGTTGAACATAAAATGTGTGTTTTGAATTTCCTTATGACTTTTCTCTAATACATTTCTCATTGTAAGAAGAATTGAGCAAGGTATTATCAAAAATGTACCTAGGTCTTCATGTATAGTCCTCATTATTCTTGTCATATTTTAATGAAACTTGAATTTTCTCGACAGATTTTTGGAACATACTGGGATAGTTCATGAAAATCTGTCCAGTGGGAGCCAAGTTGTTCTTTGGAGATGGACAGACGGGCAGACAGATAAGACAGACATGACGAATAACAATCACATTTCGCAATTTTGTGAATGCACCTGAGAAAAGGTCCTAAAATAAGATGACAGTGTAACAGCAGTGTCTTGCTGATGTTTAATGTAGCTGCATAGGCAGGAATTGTGCCATGTAAAGAAGTGCGGAGGGGTAGCAATGGCCAATACTGTTATGTTTCGTAGACATATTACTAGGGTATTCAAATTCTTAGTTGTGCAGGCAAGAGTCCCCTCCTCCCCCAATGTTTTGTTTAATAATTCGTAATTACCATGACTGTCACTAAGCCACACATCATACACCTTTAGTAAAAAGTTCATTTCTCACATGTCATAAGCAGCATAATTTCACTTATTTTACCTTATTTTAACATATTTTATTACCTTGTGTCAAGGCTTAGACAGGAAACACAGTTAAACAAAAAAAAAAAAATATTTTTACATATCATTAGGTGCAACGCATCATGGTAGAATCCAAGTCACCATCCTGGCAGCGCAGTGATTTGCGAATGACAAGATTGAAGGAGCCAGATCGTGGTCAGTTATTGATATTCAAGGAACTTGAATGGCAAACAGTGAGGATAGAAGCTAAATCAACGAAGGATGAGGGGCTTACTCCACTTCGATTGCTTACCAACCAGGCTCGGTGCAGGATCACCATCAAAAAGAGGATAGCAGGTAACATTGCTTAAAAAAAAATTTAGCAGAGGTGGTGGAGGTGGTGATGGTGGTGGTGGAAGCAATGTCAGTGACAATGGCAATGGTGGTGGTAGTGGTGGCGGCGGCGGCGACGGCAGTGGCGGTGGTGGCAGTGGCAGTTGAAGTGATGTCACTGGTTGTGGTGTGGTACAGTGCAAAAGTTTAATATACTAACATGATACATGTGTATAAATATGCTTCATGTTTCTTGATTGTGTATTACCAGGCAAGGGGTGTTGTTGGCTGATTGATGCTGAAACTTATAACCACATGTAATGATGAAATGATTCACGAAAATTGTCATGTGACAGAAGTCAGTGTTGTTGTTTATTGTTACATACGTGCGTAATGCTTAAATCCTCCAAATGTAATATGAAGTGCTTCTATATCAGTAAGAACACTTGTTGATATCTTTTAAATTGAAAATAGGTTGAGTGTGTGTGTGTTTTCACTGTTATATTACCATAACACACAGTTTTAATCAGTCAGTTTATGAATATGTGTTCTTAATGTTTATCCCATCCCATTTAAAAAAAAAAACAGTTTATTTTGTCTATGAAGGACTTGTTTGAAAAAGTGCTGTATCCTTCTTCATGTTGGTAAGCATGTATTGTATTAAGGAGCAGCATACATGATCATATTGCATCACAGAGGAACAATGTTGAAGATCACTGATAGGCACAAGATATTTTGAATGTTTGTGTGTGCTGTAGAAAAAGTTTTTCTTTGTAGTTTGGAAAGACAAAACTCATTAAAAGGTTCCACAATTTGCAAGAACCAAATACTATTAACAGTCACTGAATAGGCTTCATATATTTCAAAACCATATCGTATGAGAAAAATTTAAACCTTCTATATTGCTGGCTCATTTGGTGTTATATGATGTGTGTAAAATTCAAAACTCTTAATGTTGCAGAAATCACACACAAACTTACATATACTGTCACAGAAGATCTTACATTACTGGCAAATGTATTTGAGTATTGCAGAACACCTGTTGCAATAGATAGCATAAAATTACAGAAAATTTTAAAAGTTGAACAGATTGTCTTTCAGAACCTACACTAGAGTGCATTTTCTTTCCACATGATTATGTATGTGATGGCTGATATGAACCAAGCTGCTGCACCTGCTCTGCTTGCAGTTGTATTGAAAAGAGAATGCTTAGTCATGCATAATTCATTGCAGTTTTTAAAATACTTTGCAGATTGTTTCGTCGTGGGTTCACGCTTGGTATTGATCTTAGATGATCTACTGTGGGTACTAACAGACTCCCAGTTGAAGGCTGCTCTTCACTTTCTTCATTCCTTGACTGGACTTGTGCAGAAAGCAACAGAATTGACAAGGATAAAGAAAGCAGCTAGAAAATTAGAGGTAGTATTAATAATTTTTCATTTCACTGATTACTTAATACATAGTGTGAATTATTTATTAGCAATTTTGTTATGTGTTTTTGGTCTCGATGTAGGGTTAGAGTATTAATAGTTGGCAATAAACATTTTATTCACATGAGAGAGAACAGGTTCTGCCATTATATAAATGTTGACTACATTTTACTAGAAATTATGACAGCAATGTCATTAGCAGACTACTCCATTCATTCATTCATTAAGTTTCAAGTCTTCTTCATTATGACTACTTTTGGATTAGTATATGTTTACTGACTTGTAGACGAGCAGGCTGCCTGCATCCTCTGGCTAATCCTAGTGTTTGGACTGCTCCGAAGAATGAGGCAACAAGCTCCTCCTTAATGTCAGAAACTATACACAAGTCTACATAGTGACATACCCCAGAAAGTTTGGATCTTCATCTACACCACTGTGATAACAGCAGTGTTGCTGAAAATTCAGGACTTTGGGTATGTGATGTTACTGGGTGAGTTGTTCCTGATGTTTTGAAGGATTGTGGTGCCTGCATCTGCAAGCATTTAACAGGCGAAAACCAAGTAGAAGATATGTTTGGAATATTACATGGAGTTTTCTGGAATAGTCTACATTCCCTTCATAATTTGTATGTCCATTTACCGTTGGGTGTAAATTACTGCATTTTTCTGGAAAAATATTTTTGAAATTAATAGTTGTCATTACTTTATATCCTGACTTGTAATGAATTTTCAGTATTGTTACTGGTTGTGTTATGGAATTATTTTATGCTCATTTACCTGTGTTATTAATTTTTTGCTGACCTGTAGTGTTATGGTTTTTCTAATATGGCTGCTGCATACACCACTGCGTGATTTCATGTTCATTGATAATGGCTGTCTGTTGTGTTCGTGCATCTGCACTGCATTGCAAATGCAAATGCAAGTGAAGTACAAATCTAGCTCTAGTGGGTATCTGCTCAAAAAACAGTTTTTTTTTTGCCACTACAGACCCTCACTATAATATTAAAAAAAGATAAAGTGCACCTTTTTTACAGGCACTGAGGCTCTGTGCAGGTCATACGGCCCATAGAGGGAGTAGAGGTGTAGCTCTACTCTTTCTTGACTGACGCTAGAAGGGGGTGAGGGATCAGTGTCATGCCCTGGCTGCTCTTTACCGCCGGGAAAGACCCGGTACCCATTGTACAGGAGGCTGGGTGGGGCCCAGGGCCGGTCTGGACAGGTGTGGAAAATATTGCCCCCACCGGGATTTGATCCCTGGACCATCCAGCCTGTAGCTAGTCATTATACCGACTACGCTACCCGGCCCAATCACTATAATATACTTTCACCAAAATTTAATAATGTAACCAACAACAGTGTTAAATAGTCATCACCGTACTTAAGATAGGACAGTATTGATGATAATAATAGCCTTTGAAGAATACTTTCTAGGAAACTGCAATAGTTTAGAAATATGCAGTCAACAAGGATATGTTCAAACTGGAAATGGATTGAACGTGAATTATTATAGACAGCTCTAAAAGAAATAAATTTTAGATAAATTATTTTCTTCAAATGACAAGAAATTCTTAGCAGCTTGACTACAACCATATTTACTTAAAAACTGATGGAATTAATTACTAGAATTATATCAGTAACACAGTAGTGTAATAAGGCACTTGAAGAAGACCCCAAACAGGAGTCAGAACATCAAGACATAATGGGTTGAATGCAAATATTTATTATTCTTACACATCTGTATCAGATGATTATTACAAATAACTATGCACCTAAGAATTGCAATATAAAAATGAATTTTGAACTTATTTATCAAAATTACCAACTCAGAATTACTCCATGTATGATTCCAACTGGGCATTTTGAATTATGATGTTGCAGATGTGTTTGTAAAAGTAAGCAGCTCTAGATGAGTTCAGCTTCTCCTGCATCATATAATGAAAACTCTGTATTAATAGTATCCTTCAAGACAGGGTCTGATATTTCTTGACCTTAAACTGGAAGCATTTTGTTATAAGTACTAAAATGTCAGTACTGCAGATTCCAGAATTTTTAGTTTTGGTATCAGTGAAGAGAAAAATAAACCTGAATTGCATCTGCAGTTATAGCAGTTCAGTGATTGCAAGTTTTCAATCTGAGATACCATTACGATTGGATGCCAAGGATGATATAACAGGATTGCTGGATTCTCCTCATTAGTAATTGAAGATAATGTCTTTTATGTGCTTGAGTTGAGATTTTCAGCCCTCTGAGGCACCAGAATTTCAGTATAGTGTCAGTGATGTAAAACATGACTTTAAGTTATGTGGAAGCAAGCTATCTATTTTCAGTGTATTAAAGATTGTGGAATGAAGAAATCAGATAAATTTTAAAAGTGGCTGTTTCATATCATGCGGAAGGTGCAGAGTACAAATTATGTAGTACTTTATGATGCAGTTTTTCCAACTTACTTTTTATTTTGTGCATTAATAAATTTAAATGGTGTGGGGCAGGGAATAACAGAGTAAGGGACTGTATTCATTTATGCATTAGCCTTTTTCCTGCAAGTCTATCACATTGACAACCTTGCGTTACTTGGTAGGTAGTCTGAAACATTGAAAGGAACTGGAAGATGATAACAACAACAACAACAACAACAACAACAACAACAGTGACAGCAGCAACAACATTTACAGAATTCTAGATGTAATTCCAATTGATGTGACAAATGGAAAATTACTTATTTGTTGTTGCTTGCAGGTATTACCTGAATACCAAGCTCAGATCTCTCAACAAGCCCGAACCAAAGAACCAAAAAGTGCTATATCACGTATATTCAGCCGGTATGATTTTGTGGAGACTTCATATCATTTTCTGTCGCAGCGAATAGATCTGCATTTATGTGATGACCCTGGAGGTGAGGGACAGTAGTTGTAACATATACGGGGTGAACATATGAAATGTAGGTGATTTTAATGTACGTAGGTTGTTCGGAAAGTAAGTACCGTCTGCGCATATCTCTCGCGCATCCTCGAGACTGTCACTTTGCGCATGTGCAATGACTTCCTCTATCAGCTGAGAAGCCACAAATGCCATTTCGTGAAATTCTGGTTATCTTTATGTTTGTTCCTATGCGTTAAACATGTTTAAGACAATTGAAGGGGCCTCCGACTGTGAAATACTGTCTGTAATTCGTTTTTTTGAATGCTAGGAATGTGCTACCAAGTGAGATTCATCACCAGATCTGTCAAGTGTATGGTGACAATGCGATGAGTGATAGCATGGTTAGG
>Ga0123357_10005192_pt1 | contig 15538 bp, 13 predicted proteins | sample TergutEmb28metaG_FD_89873 | JGI IMG/M metagenome (GOLD analysis project Ga0123357, IMG submission 89873) | Embiratermes neotenicus P4 segment gut microbial communities from Petit-Saut dam, French Guiana - Emb289 P4 | ecosystem: Host-associated > Arthropoda: Insects > Digestive system > Gut ... | reverse complement strand
GATGGATGTATTAACATCCGAAACATGTTGAGCACTGAATAAAGTAATAATAAACAAGTGGCATCAAGTTGGTCTCTCTTTACTCAACTATCAAGATGATGCACGGTCCAATAAACATAAGAAGTACAGTTTCCTCTACGTGCAAGTGCCTCAGTACTACACACAAATGGCTGGTAAGTACATTTCAAACAACTACCATGTTTTAAAATATGAAGTCAAGTCACTTCATTACAGCTGCTGAGATCCACAGTAAACTGTGTGACCTGTATCCTGGAGGTACTTGGCTTGCAATTCAGCATGGTATCAAACTTCACACAGGCTAATGTGATTTTACTCATTCCCTACCATGGACAATTATAATGGACTATGTATATATATATACATATATATATATATACATATATATATATACATATATATATATATATATATATATATATATATATATATATGAAAATTGTAAAGGCATTAGAACAAAGTTTAACCTTTTGGCGCTGGAATGGTTTTTTTTAATTTTAGCACGCCCTGTATATAAAATGTGAATAATACAGGAACCAAATAAGTTAGATTTATGAAACAAACTGCATTTTGAAGAGGAAAAACCGGAGAGTATATAACATGTTTAAAATATTCAGTACCTATATTTGTTGAATAAATATATAAAATGCAACATTTGGAGGTTAGCGGTGCGGTATGACCACTATAGTCGTCGTTAGGCGTCAAAAGGTTAATATAACATAATGCATTTTTTCAATGCGAATAGAACAACTATGTTAAAGAGTAATAACTTTGTATCATTTATTTAACAGCACTATAGCAAATGGATATGTTCATTTATACCAAACAAGAGATTGTAAGATGCAAGTGAAGTCTGGACTGAAAGGGATTTAGAGTAAAACAGGTGGACTGTTTGACCCTTGAAAATGGAACTGATTGGTTGTCTCAAAACGTTGGTAACTAACTACCAATCTACAATGCATTACATCCTATTACAGCGATGATCTCATTCACATTGCAACGGAAGCTTGAAATCACACAGTTCAGTTCCAGGACTGATACCAAAACTCATCACTCTATAGTAGCTGAGCACAACTGCAAAGAAACTATGTGCATGTTTGGCCAGCTTACAGCAAGGCACAGAATAAAGGAAGATAACTGCAGAGAATACCAGAATGCTGTGTTTCTCTGATGTAGTGCTAACGTTTCTGAGAAAGCTTACAAAATAATGTACCACAACATAGACTAATTACATTAACACATTCCCTTAACCTTGGAACATTCCAGATACTGCTAATTAACTTCATGGTTTCTGACTCCCTGCTGCTTCACTGTAATTTCTATTACACTGTCATGAAAATACCAAAACAATGACACAACTTGACACACTTGTTTTCAGATTCTGTGGAAATATGATGATAGTAAATCAAGTCTGGAACTGAATCAGATGATAGTGACCGGACATTAGCTCACATTGGGATTAATTTAAATATGTTGAAGCCTCCAATTAACATTTCTCTGGGGAATAATGGATGTGAACAGTAAAATGAGAAGAACCTTAAATGAAAGAAACTGCCTTGCAATCACTGAAATTTAACATTACGTGAGGAACAAATCATAAACCGAGGAACATCAAATGGGGTATACTCTGCATATAAAAGGTACAGGCACTGAGGTTTTGTACAGGCCGTACGACCCAGAGGGGGAGTAGAGGTACAGCTCTACTCTTTCTTGACCATGGCACTAGAAGGGGGTGAGGAGTCAGCGTCACGTTCTGGTACTCTGAATAGGGTATTACAATATTTTCTAATCAAGGTTGAGAATATTGCTTCACACACTTTACACTAGAGACCCCCCCCCCCAAAACCAAAAAGCCAGGGGGGCAGGGGGAGGCACCTCTCCAGATAAATCAACTTCCTATACTTATCACAGGATGCCACACCTTCTAACTGCAAAATTTCTGCCCAATATCTTTGAAGGTACAGCAGGTTCTACCCTTCTAGAAAGTACAGTAACTCTCATTTGGACAAGAGGTAAAGACATGAATATGCCAATACATAATGAGAGAATAAACAATTTCAATAAAATATTTAATTTCAGTAACAGAAAATAATAATTAAATAACGTGAAAATCATTGGCCCAACTTCAAATTACATGTGACTTTGTAAAGCGTAATGCATACAATGAAAAAGAGACACTATGGTTTTTATGAAACATTTTAAACAAACAAGAACTACATTTCAATTATTTGTATGAACATGGTTCCTTTTCTACCACTGATTTAATTACACTGATTTTCAGACATACCCTTATCAAACATAATTTATGAACACTTTTTTTATTCACAATACAGAATCACAATCACTCTCTTGGGTTTCTCTTCTTGTGTTATATGGTACCACATCACTGGATAATCAGTTTGTGACATTTCAAGACAACAGTGGTCTCAAAATGCTGGTAACCAATTACCCTGTGACATGGCATCATATGCCCAAACAATGAAATTCAGCTCCACTGCTATCAAAACCTAAAATCTTGCAATCACTATCCTGCTAACAATTGTTCCCATTAACTCCATCTTTAACCCTCTTCCTGCTTTTGAACTCACAGAGGTGATTAACAGGCCTGCCATGATTTGTGCTCAATGTTGCTTCAAAGCTGTTTTTGTGCTGCACGTAATCCCTCTAAATATTACGAGTTGGAACAATCACCCATATTTTATTTTAAATACTTTATGTTTTCTTATTGTTTTCACAGATGTCTCCTCTTATGTTATGTCTTTAATAAAATGGCTTGGCAAGTCTTCCTTCTGGTATTGTTGTTTTGCAGCAAGAGAGTTAGTCTGTAATATTTGTGTGAACATTACAACATGTACAAGTAAATATAAGCAGATGAATTCTTTGGTTCCATCTGCATGATACAATGTGCTTGAAAACACAGTGCACTACAGAATGAATAAAAATGTACTGCTTACAATCAGCAAACATTATTAAAATGCATCACAGAACAGCAATTCCGTTAACTACACAACTATTACAACAAATTTCTGGTTTAGTAGCGGTCTTTGGTACAAACCTTTCAATGTTAAAACACTGTGCATTTTATTTACTATACAGATGGTAGAAACTGTGCTAAGCCAGCAAACTGTTACAAAAGTAGTGCTACTTACAACCCAAACCTGAGGACACGTTTCTTAATGATGCAATATGTATGAGACAAAACCAACGATGATTTCAAAAGGTCCATCAAGAAGGATGCAGAGAACAGTTTTGGCCCCACTGTAAAGGACCATTTTTTAGAGTACATCTCCAGAAAACAAAGAGTTCAAGTTCCACATAACATTATCATTTAAAACATACTTGTGACTATGTGTATGCACCACCTGCTTTAATATTTAGAAATTCAAAAGTCTACCCACAGAATGTACTCATATTTATGTGTTTTGTATGACTACTCAGCAGTCTTTTCCCTACACAGCGTTCGACTAGAGGAGCTGTGTGATTTAAGTATTTTGCGTATGCACTTTGAAGTGAACATGAATAGAGAGACAGCGTTGTATTTGCAGTCAAAAGTATTAGGCAGTTACTTCAGAAAATTGTAACTTCTGAAAGACAGTTCCTCTGTCTTATTTACTGTAACAACAATATAAAAATATTCACAGACATCTCATGTAAATTTTACTGATTGGCCCACATACAGTGAAACTTTATTGTAATGTCATGAAAGGGGCTGAATATTCTGTGTCATATTGAGTGTTGTTCTGACCAAGTAGTATGTTGTGGTTAACAGTGAGTATTTAATTAATATCACAGAATATCTGATGAGGTGTTGCTTAAAACGATGTCTTTATAACGTGGTTTGACTCTGGTAAGAGCCATATTCTGCCAATACAAATTTATGGAGGAAAGTAAGTCATCAGTCATAACACAACTTATATTCACTTTCGGAGACATAGGGCTATGTGTTTTGGATTAACTAATCCATCATAAGGCCCTTACACAGGACAAATAGCAGCTATAATGTAATGACATATTAAAATATGGTACTTTCATCATGTTCCCTTGTGGGATCCCACATCACAATTATCATTACAATAAAACTGCAATAATAAAAGGTGGAATAAAAAAATCACCATATGATGACAAGTCATTACATTGCACCTGCTATTTGTCCTGTATAAGGGTCTGATGATGGATTAATTAATCCAAAACATGTAGCCAGTGGCTCTGAAAGAAAAATATGTTGTGTTGCGTCTGATGAGTTACATTTTTGCCTCTTTTGAGTTATAACACAATGGGATGTGTTCTATTAAGTCAATACATATTTACTAGTCTTCACACCAAATTCAATCAAAATCTGCCAAGTACATGAAAGACCTGGACAAATGAAGACATAAGCAGATAAGTTTAACAAAAAAGTCACACACACATACATATATATGCATACTGAATGGACAAATACCTGTTCCAAGAAAGTAGGCATATATGTGTCATGGAGTTTACCATTAAATATGTAAGGATTGGGATTAATATTCAGGATTACAAATGTTATATTTGAGTTTCACATAGTGGTAAAGCATTACATTGTGGTATCATGTGTTAATGATCCTGTGTTATATTCTGGTGTGTGGGTATGAACACTTCTGAGGAACATACAGCTCCATTTTCAGTGTTGCAGGGAGATAGTACATTTCCCAAATACTGTTGGTACCCACTTATCTGACACATTACACCATAATACAGATAATGACATGCAACTTGCATATACACCTTAAACATGAATGCTACAGCAAAAGGTGTGTCACCACTTCTGAAACTCATAGCAGCCGCGATTCGTGACCTTATCCACTGAAAATGAATGTGAACTGCATGCCATCTGCATAGATTTGCATCATAGGTAATTCCCAAGACATCCAACAGAATTTAATAGATACTTCTCTCGTACTTCCAGTACTATTGTTTAATGCTCGTAACAAAAAGGTTTTGCTGAGAGATGTCAAAACCAACAACATCCTTGTTGAAAGACTTTGCAATTAGTGTGACAACAGGAAAGACATGCTTGCACAGGTTACATTGTTAGACATGGCTGAAAGGGTGGTGATTTACTGAATGCTGTGTATCATCTACAGTATAACATGGATTTATGTCAAGCCTATTCAGTTCACATAGGACAAGGGTTATACATGACACGAAGGTAGAGGGCAACTTGTCCCCTTTCTTAATTAAGCACCGTGCCATGAAGACATAGCATGGTATAACTCCACACTTCCTTAACCTCAGCACTAAATGGAAGCATCAGCTTCACAGCCCTGCCACTTTACACTCAGGCAAAAAGCTGGTGGTGTGCATTGAATAGGAGGCTAGGTGAGAGCCAGAGCCAGCCTCGATGCTTTGGAGAGGACAAGAGCCTAGTCACCATACTACCTGGGTTATCCCAGCTTGTCACAAAACTTCCTTTATGTCTCAAACCTTGGATTACTACTGGTAGGTTTCCATTACAAACATGATGACAATGGTCCATATTCCCCAGTACCTCAAACTATACATGGAAGCTGTAATGCTGGCTTGTGGACGACATACAAGACGTGGAGAGAACAAGGCTACTGAGAAGAGCATAAGAATTAAAATTTAAGGGAAGGAGACTTATGAGATGAACCTGCATTCAATGCTTCAGCCAGGTATTGGCAGCAATTGCAAAAAAGGAAAAGAAAATAAAGACTGTCGGGGGTGAGATGACATTTGGGGCATTTGATCTGTATAAAATGTAACCAATCTAGGTACAGGAAAACTAAATGGCAGATTACATGCACACGGGAATGGTATGTATCCTAGTAACATGGTAAACATATCAACTGTATGTGCTAGATGTGTACATCCACACATTCTGATCACTTGATCTGGACTCTATCAGACCACTTGTAATGTAAATGCCCTGTAAACACCATTATCTCAGTACATTAAGCACTACTGGAGTATTTAATTTTACTACACTCTTATAGTGTGCAAGGCACAGAAAAACAATTACAGGTAAAATGTTTTGTGCCATTTTCCACAGATAATGCCAGACACACAAATGACATATTTTATGGGCAGTAAGCAGTGGTTCCAAAAGTGTGCTCTGTAGATCCCAGGGGATCCACCGATACACTTCTGTAATGGCTACTTTGAAGTTTACTTATTTTTTAATTAAAGAAATAATGTTTTGTTAAAAAGTAATCAAGGAACTTCTTTAATTGGTGGTATGTTAATTTCATATGACTGTTGGAATATCCAATTAAGAAACTCCCTGTACCCACAAAGCCAGCGACAATCAGTTTAATTAAGGTTATATTATGCAATGCATTTTTATGTATGTTACTAGCATGTATTAGTATCTATCTAAAATCAGTTCTGAGATACAAATTTTGAATTTTGGATACCTATCATCAAGACACTCTATATCTGAATGAGCAAGGCTGTCAGGATTTGTAGTTATATTTCGAAGCCAAAAGGGGTCCGCGAGCAAAAATCTTTGGGTAACAGTGGCTAACAGTAGCAGCATCCTTCTTTACATAATTGAATTATATGAAATAAACTAACAAATGTGCTTGTAAAATCATCACATGACACGATATCTGAGATTTTCATGGTTATGACTATGAAGACTGCAGTTTTCTTGGATATAATGCCATGCAGTCCTGTAGTCACCAGGCATGTTCCTCACAAGTGCTGATACCTGTAAACACTCCAAAGGAATGTGCCTAAGAGGCAGAAAACTGTCATCTACCAACCTACACAATATCACATTCCAAAACAGCCTCAGAATTGCACACCCACATGTTATCAAGTTTTTACATAAATTGCTTTTCAAGTAATGGCTGTCCTTTGGGTTTTTATGCTTTATTGGCTCTGACATTTCAGAGGAATGCACTGCCTCCATTTTCAGTTGACTTAATTGGTCCAGGTGGGTGGTAACGTGGCAGGGTGGAAAACCAAGTACCCTCTGTAACCATACCACATCAGCAGCCACCTGGACCAATTCAGACATGCTGAAGATGGAGGCAATATTCTCCTCCAAAACAGTGAAACAAAGTTCACCACGTGGTGTAAAAACACAGATGAAGACCCTCATATATGTTTTTAGTATGGCATATGTAATACAACACTGAGCATTTCATCCTAACCTGGACTTGTAACTATATGATTTGCAACATGCATAAGCACTATCTCCAAAAAAAGCAGCAGTGCACTTACATATGATGATCCTACATGAGGCAGCACTGACATGATGGTCAGGCTCATTACAAAGTGAGATGGAAAACAATTTACTGTGTGCACCAGCATGGTCTCTGAATGTGGCGGGCACAAACACAAGTTGAAATCATCATTCCTGTTACCACTTACTGGATGTTAAGGTTTTGCCAGTTTAAATTAAAAAAGAATGGAAACACTTTTAGATCTGTAAATTACATTCTTCTTATTGGCCCTCAGGCTCTGAAACTAGACCTATGCAAACATTTGGAAAACAGATATAATAAAAACTAACCGCATGGCACACAATATTTCTTGAGGAACATTAACGGTCAGCTGGCACGTTTTCAATTTATGTATCATGTGAGAAAATAAATTTCTAACTTTGAAAATAAATATAATTTCAAATATTTCTATACAGAGTATAATGCAGATAAAATATACAAACAGACTGTCATTCCTTACAATATCTGAAGAGAACAAGATAAGATACTGTACCAAAGGGAACCGTCTCACACACACACACACACAAAACTGGAATCCTGGTATGCCTCATGTAAACGCACACCAGCCACAGTGTTTTAACATATATCCAGGTGAAACATTTAATATTCTGCTTATACTTGTGCAATATCACGTACAAATTCTGGCCCAACAATATTTCTACATAGTGTTCAAAATATCTTCAGCTGTACGAAGCCCCACCTCAAACACTACTCAATCTACATCACTACTGAAACTTTATACAATTTCATTGTGTTTGTGTTCCAAGAAGGTTTTACATGTCAACAAAAGACAAACTGAAATGCATATTACCCTTCCCATTCCCACAATTCTCCTACCTCTAAAATGAGAGTTTTCTGTATTCAGTGATATCTTTTGATAGGAGACTGTACTTCGTGCAGTTACATTTTTCCTATCAGAGTAATCTTCTGTTACATAAGAGATAAGTGTCTCTGAACTTAAGCTGGAATGGATTTAACCTTAATCATACGAACGCACCAAATCCTTTTCAATCTGCAAGTAACTAAGACACCCAACCTCATGTGCTGAGGCCATTTAAATGCTCCATACACTCATGTAGATGCTTAGAATTATAGCTCCATTCATTATCTCAACATTAGATAATGGTCTGTGGTCAAATTCACAGTCCAGCCACTTTACCTAATTATGTACAATGAATAGTAGTTTCTCAGCCTGCCTGTAATCTTTGAAACCCCATATGTTTGTTTTTATGCTAATGCAACAGAGCCTTTCATTCCCTCTCAAGATATGTTAGAAATGTGACGCATTTCAACAGATTACTGGGCAAAGCCTCATTCACTCTGCCAAGTGTTGCTGTTACAGGAATGTCTAATTATGACAGCGTGCTGTGTAGCAGAATTTTCTTTCTGTGTACCCCAATGCAAAGAGCTACATCATTTAGTGACTGACATAAGACACTGTTCTTTCTTCTGTAGTCAAAACAGAGACACAATTTATGTGTATGGTTGCAGGATATATTACTACTAAAAGAGACTAAGCACCAAACGTCTGTATATGATAAAATGCCAAGAGTATATACGTTCTTTCATGCCTGTCTTACGTTTCAATTGGAATGTTTGAAAAAATATGATAAAGAGGCTGCATAACATTGCACACACAAATAAATATAGGTAATTACTGGCTGTACTGTGATGGCATGCTTTTCCCAGAACTTAAACTGAAATTGAGATGCCTCATTGGCAAACTCCATTGGGGTTCATCTGAGTCTGATACATAGAAATAAACATACTGGTCTGTAAATAGTCGAACCATAAAACAGATGAAATAACATGGCATTTCACTGCGTTACCACTTGTTCCAACTGCACAATAATAAGAAGGGCTGAATATTCGTTTCTCAGTCAGCAGTCTGCGATGTCTGTACGTAAGAGAGCTGGGTTCCTGTCCCCAAACTGGATACCTAAACTGGTTTGGGACAGCGAGAGTGAAGAAGCAGGGGCATCGAGCAACAGCATTATTTATTTAGGCAAGAGAAATTTATATATTTTTAGGACAACCGCTGAAATATCTCTATTTTAGTTACTCTTTCCTTGACGGAGTAAGGAAATATCATGTAGAGATTCTCAATTCCCCATCATGAAAAACATAATGGAAATGATAACAAAAGTCAGTATACTGGAACACCACTCAACAAATGTTGGCCTGTCTCGGTTCATGACGGAGATGCAGCCAAGATGTCGCACGTGAATAGCAAGTGGTGTGAAGAGAAAAGTGAAGTGTTGAGAAAGTATGATGTGTGTGTGTGGGTAGTAAGATGATGTTTCTGACACAACCACACCAAGGCACAAATCCACAAATCCTGAAGCCTGAATTTCCTATGCAAACTTGGGGCCCAAAACAGAAACGTAAGTAACATAAATTGAAAATTATAAACTAACTAAACTCCGTGGCTTTAGTCCGCGATAATTTTCAAGTTGGCAAATTGAAAATTATAATTTTTTTAAAATTAACTTCCTGCATTTAGGCACTAACTACTTCTCTTGAATTCTTTTTGAACTGAAATATCTCTGATTTATTCACAACACAATGCAGATTATTCCATTATTTCATCATCTTTGGTTCATAAGATATAAACGTTCATTGTCAAACACACTCAAAAGATTTAAATGGCCGTTGAGGAAAAAACTGAGTACCCTGGGCATGAAGACTGAATTAAATGTCCGTACGATAAAGGTTAATTCAAAGCAATAGACAGTGGTGCCCCTGTACTGTGCACAGTCTCAGGGTACTTCAAAGAATATAACCAATATTCTGATTTCTGTGTAGTTATATACGATGGATGTGAAACCTCCATTCATATTGGGCATTTGTAAATATAAATGTTTTTGTACGTGAAGCAGCACAAATGTATGTGCTTTGCAGTACCATCACTAAGAGCCTAATTTGAAATTTTTATATTTCCTATTATTAGATACTGTACACTTAGTTTCATCATAAAAGCCTACACCAATTTTAAGTATTTCATTCTGGTAATATCAGTCTCAATATTCATGGAGCACAAAATTATAATATACATTGCAATGTCCCTCTTATCATATCTGACTCACATAATTTAATCCAAACTACATATGACAAAATCAGCCCTAGTTTATCAGAGCAGATTACTGATAAAGTATCTTATCTCATATTACCACATACAGAAATGTCCCAATCTTTAAGGCCACAAACAAGTTACATAAGACAAACACACACACCGCATGAAACACTTCAGGAGTCCATAATCCAAGTGGTTTACAAACACAGCAGAATGAAAGAAGCCAGCACCATGGAGAAATCAAACTTCAATGCTTCACAATTTGTCAGTATTAGAAAACTGACATAACAATAGAAGTAGCATGTGCAAACATGTCACGTTGAACAAAGTTCTATAAACAATTATGGACTTTTGGAGGACAGACCAAAAATTCATGCCATTTCATGTGTGATATTATCAATAACAGAACTATTAATATATACTATTAACCAGTGTAGAAGCCTTCCACAGCTAAACTGTCATTATGTTGTATCCCACAATTCTTCCCTGTACAATAATCACAAACAATTCTGAAGTACTCCCAGCAGCAACTACGAAAATTACTGTATTCTGGGATGTTGTGACACTCTTATAGTCTGGTTACAATCTACAACTCACTCCTCTAAAACTAGGCTAAATCTCTACCAGATTTCATGGTTATCATTTCCCAGAAGATGATAATTTTCATGAAGTTACCTACTTCACACTCAGTATTAGGCACTTTATATTTCACAATAGATTTTTATGTAACTTTCTCTTTATCCAGAACAATTAAAGAATTCCCACTGTACAACTTACTGTGTATCTGACATGCACACAGCAAGACTTTGATATTCATATGTTTTATCACATGTACAATTGAACTTGGCTACTTCAAACATGACTCAGTTTAAACTCCGAATGCAATATATTACTAAGGATGAACAAACAGAAAAACAATGTTCACATATGCATACTAGAATTGAAGTAATGTATGGTGTTTCAAAAGTGAACAACATCATAACCTTGAGTTATTGGGAATCAGAACCAGTTATCACAATTTGAAAAAATAAGAGCTTCAGTTGTTGCTGTTGTGTTTCCTATTAACCATTATTACAGTACTTTATGCACTTGTAAATAAGCTTTTTCAACATTTATAAGACAAGGTATGCTTGAAATATATCAAATTCATTATAATTAATGTAGAAAAGAATGATTAACAATTCAGTTTACTCCACAATCCATAAAAATGTTGTGGCAAATTTCAAAAGTAACCCCTTCGCATAACTGTGAAGAATTCCCAACCATAATCTGACCAATCCAAGTACTGCCCAACACTTCACACTACAGAAATTCCACACGCATTATTAAACATAGTAAATACATATTATACACAAGAAAAATATTCTTTTTTTTTTAAACACTGTACATCTAAACTGACAAATCAGCACTATTTCATACCCAGTCCTTCAGTACCAAGCAATAAACTAAAGAAAATGCTGGTATTATGAGCCTCACATTACAACAATGTGCCACGGTGAGAGTAGATATAAATAATTTAGTGTCAACAGAAAACGTATGTTACAGGTCTCGTTTGGAAGGTGGTAAGAGATGGTCTGGAAGTTCAGGTGGAAGATCATGCCCATCTATCTTGACATTAATTAGATGCATAGCCAAGGCAAACTCATCTGCATCTAGCAGACCATCCTTGTCAATGTCCGACAATTTCCAAATCTTTCCGAGCACAGAGTTGGGGAGTTTTGATTTCACCATCTCACTCTTTGCAGCTGAAAAATAAGAATACAATGACACGAATTTATGGATAAAGAGTACACATATCGCAGGAACGCAGAGGAAGAAGACATTAACAAACACCTCTGAATTGATGAGTGGATTCTGTGCAAAAATTGCATACCAACTCCAATTTTCCACATTAAAACTGCAAGTCCAAACACATTTAACCTTCTCGGCTGACAAGGAGAAACCATGAAGACTCTCGAGTGACTTACTCGCTAATTAATCTTCTTACCAGGAGACCAGGGTCACCTCTGTTATTGCGGAATGTGAATGACACTGCCACAAAAGTCTATCACTTGACACTTCAGGCAGTTTAGTAGTTCATATCCTCTCACTTTCCCCAGACTAGTACAGTACTGATTTCAAGGATCCTCTACACAATGTGAGATTTGAGGTCCTCACAGCAGTGTTACTACAGATTCAAGTCATAGGGTGAAGAGAGAGAAACCAACAAGATGCAACTAATCTGATGTTTATCATCAAACTTCTATCTCAACATGTTTTGCACATCATTATGCCCATCATCAGGAGAACAAGACCGTGTACTACCGCATGTGGTGTTCTGCACTGGTTGTGCTGGCTATGGTTGTGTGGAGCTGGGACATGAGCTGTGTGCACACAGCTCATGTCCCAGCTCCACATGCGGTAGTACACGGTCTTGCTCTCCTGATGATGGGCATAATGATGTGTGAAACATGTTGAGATAGATGTTGGATAATAAACATCAGATTAGTTGCATCTTGTTGGTTTCTCTCTCTTCACCCTACGTTCATGACACACGGTCACAAGAGCCTAAAAGAATCAAGTCGGTTCACACATGACAATGTGCCGAATGGTGAACAGTTCATGGCGGTTCAAAGGACTGTTGTGCTTTTATCAACAGGATCAAGCAGTCCAAAAAGTATCTTCTTCTTCAAAATGTCAGTAGTATTTATTATCTGACACAGTATAACAGCCCAGAAGTTTGAATTCTCAGATTCTCTGTATGCTGCACAGTACCCTTGAAATAAAAAGTTATGGAGAATCCTTGATAAATGTTACTTGCATGCAATGCAGTCTAGTTTGGTAGACGGGCAGCAGGTACCTCTGAAATGTTGGTACTTGTCAATCAACTAAACACTATCATAAATCAGATGGTAATTTGAAATACATCCCACCACAATAACTCCAATTTCTCATTCTTTGAAAGCTGAGATTAATTTCAACACAGAACATTTCACAAGCTAATCATCAAAATTATGAGAAAACTTAGTTACAAAGAATTCAGCAATAGCTGTGCAACAGATGGGCTTGGGGGGTGGGGTTACAGGAAGAACCAGGGTAAGCTAGTGCAAAAAATGGAGAAATGAGTATGCTCAAATTCTGAAAGCAAAATCAAACACATCAATGTCAAACATTAATAAAAGTATAATTTTTTCTGCTGCACCCATGATTACGTTGCAAGAATGTTCCTATTACCTCCATTATGTGTCTGTCCACTGAAAGGACTGCCATGAAATTTTGGTAATGGAGAGAGTTTTACTAGAATTTGTTAATATCTTTCTGTTTTGTTACAAATGAAAAATAACAAGCACTATCTGCACGGCAGAAACTCCAAAACAGAGACAGAAAAACTAACAAACATAGATCTGTAGTTTACCTGCTCCTGTCACTTTTCCGTCTACAGGATTTAGTGTATCAAAGATGGCATCAAACTTGTATCTTTCTTTGCTGACTATCCACTCTGGTTCACCAGACCCTGCATCAATGCCCTCACCTCGTTTGTAGCCAAATGGACTCACTTTGTCTTCAACTCCTTCAAAGGCTCCACCTAACATAGATATAAAACAACCAAAATGGTTTACAGCATCAAATATGAGCCTGCCTCAGTTAATGATTCTGCATCAACTGTGACATCATTAAAAAGCACATGGGAAAGTGGAGATATAGCTCCACTTGTTCTTAACCTTTGAACTATACCTGTTTCAACGTTCAGTTAAGACCACTTACTACTTTCTTGCAACCATTGGCTTTACCCACGATCTGGGGTTGTCACAGCAATCCTGATGTAGATTCCCATTTTTTGCAGTAAGTCACTGGTTGCCTTTATTACAGCTCAAATGTCACAGAAGAGCCAATGTATTTACACTGAAAGCAGCAGCATGGCAACTGTCTAATTAAAACACACGCAGCAATGCTAAGTCAGAAGTCTCAAACAAACACTGAACAGAGTACAGATTGGAGTGAAGTGTCAGTTTCATGCCCCATCACTTTACCCGAAGGAAAGAGTCCCTTGTACCCACTGCAGAGGAAGTTGGGTAGGACCCAGCATTCAGTCGAGATTCTTTGAACAAGAGATACATCTCTTATCCCCACCAAGAATCAAACCAAGATTTCTCAGTCACCCAACCCACTGTCTAAGTCATAATACCAACTGAGCTATCCTGGCTGTACCAACCGTAGTACCGAACGAAACACGGTAGATGACTCGGGTGAATCTGAAAGGTCTGAGAGGATGCACTTGTGGCGTGTTTATTGAACTAACTGATCCAACAATTCCTCAGACGGGTGAGGAAAATCTCAGTCAGGATGACTGGTTCCTGGCCACAATCTCTTCAGTGTACATCAGTGTACTCTATGTACACAGCTAGATTTCCAGCATGCAACATGAACAAGAAACAACACCTCCCTCCCTCAAAGGGACTCTCCCCAAACCTCCATGCTGCAATGGAGGTATACATCATGGAATATAGTACTTTTAACTACATATCAAGAGTGCAGAGTCCTTTTTCAGAGTTCAAGTACCTTAGGATGGTTGAGAAATTCTCTCCTATTGACGGCATCCAAAGGTTCACAACTTTAGACTACTTCCCAGGTTGGCTGAATCTCATCCACAACTCATTGCTCTTAATATTAGTACATATACAGAATCTACAAAGAGCCACCCACAGCCACACTACTGCACTGTTAACTGATGTCACTGCCCACACTGCAGTACTCAACTGGGTGCAGGCCTGTGCATCAACTACTGCAATGCAACTGATACTGGCCCCCACTCTGCAGCACTCAGTTCCAGGTTAAAAGAAATGCTATTCATTATATTCCCATGTATGCCCACATCTCCAAAACTGGTGTCTTCCCATGAGGTTTTCAGACTAAAATTTGGCGTACAGTTCTCATCTCCCTTATATATGTTGTATATTTAAACTCCTTAATTTATACTGCTTATGCACTGAAATAATGCAACAGCACATGTACTTGGTCCAGCTGGCAAAAACACTGCATTTCTTCAATATTAACTCTTCGATGCCTAACGACGCCTATAGTGGTCGTACCGCACTGCAAACCTCTAAATGTTGCATTTTATATATTTATTCAACAAATACAGGTACTGAATATTTTAAACATGGTATATACTCTCCTTTTTTTTTTTTTTTTTTCCCCCCTTCAAAATGCAGTTTGTTTCATAATTCTAACATATTTGGTTCCTGTTTTATTC
>Ga0123357_10005191_pt1 | contig 15541 bp, 9 predicted proteins | sample TergutEmb28metaG_FD_89873 | JGI IMG/M metagenome (GOLD analysis project Ga0123357, IMG submission 89873) | Embiratermes neotenicus P4 segment gut microbial communities from Petit-Saut dam, French Guiana - Emb289 P4 | ecosystem: Host-associated > Arthropoda: Insects > Digestive system > Gut ... | reverse complement strand
TAAAGACAGCATTATATATTATTATATGTGCCATGGTGTTTTTTTTTTTTTTTTGTGGGGGGGGGGGGGGGTCGTTAGCGTTTTGACTGCATTCAACTCCCCTGTAAAGGTTTATAAAAAAAAACAAAAAAATACTTTTTAAGAAAGGTAATGGCCATGCAGCTCTTTGCATGAAGTACGCAAAACAAAGACATATGATAGTCAGTCTGTCTGTCCCTCCAGAAATAGAGGAAATTTGGTGAATATATATTTATGTATTATCTAAAACGTTGTTCATCCTACAGAGCAACACAAATTTGCATTTAAAATTTTTGATACGATAAATATTTAATTAAATAAAAATAAACTGACTGTTGTGACCACAGAACTCTCGACGCTGCCCGTCACTAACAGGCGCTGTACCATCTCCCGCGCTTCTGCATGAAATATGTGACAAAACAACCAAATAGGCAAAACACAGACGAAGGAATCACACTAATTTATATGCAGGATAATTGTTCCCCACCCGTGTCACAAATACTCGCGTGTACACGGCTATGCACGCACATTTACTGTCAAATTAACCGCATCCTCAATATGTTGTGTGTTACTCATCCCACAAACCCGGAACCAACATCTCTTTGTCTCTCTAACTCCTTCTCTCTTTTCTGTTTTGTAGTATATGTAACTTAGTGTTGTCTCACTGTCCATTATTCCACATTAACTTCGCGTAATTGTTATGGTGCAATAACACATTTAATTTCAAATATGTTCCTTATGATGGAAGGAAACGGTGTAACCACTACTGGACAAAGGAATCTCCTCTTTTCCATGTAACCCGCAGATTCTCCAACCGCTTATGTTTGTAAGAATGCAAGCTCCGCACCTGGACAGACAGTACGCTGTATTTACTTGTGTGTTTACTTCTACACCAGTCGGATCTAGACAATGACGCTTTATTAATCCTTTTAGAAGCACCAGCTGCTTGAATTTACGCCGGAAGAATGACAACACCAGTTGTTTCCGTCTGATTCTTTCATGTTCTATAAGGAAAGACGCCATACAATAGTCTAGTAGGAAATGCTACATCATGTGGTGTTAAGCATAACGCATTTCTTCTGACTGAAACATCTCTTTTCGTGTCAGTTTTAATAAAGGGACAGCGTCCAGACGCCTGTGGTACTGTTGCGTTCTGTCTGCAGAACTTCCACACACAAAACAAATTTTGTCTTCCGTATCATCAATATTAATGCTTTTCTTTAGTTTTATTATATGATTTGTAACACTCTATATTAAAATGGATAAAGTTTTAAAATTTACATTAAAAATCACTTTGACTTGCTCCTACATGTTTCGGTCTACGACCATCATCAGGGAGCCTTTACTAGAGCCTAGCTAAAGTTATATTTAGGTTAAAATTCGGTAAAAACTACGTTGTTATATGTTAGGCGGTGGTATGGCAGTCTGCTGCCTTACCACTCCCTGATGATGGTCGAAGACCGAAACATGTAGGAGTAAGTCAAAGCTATTTTAATGTTAATTTTAGAACTTTTATCAAGTTTAATATAGAGTGCATTTGTTGGTGTATGAACTTCAAGATACATATTATTTCCAAAAGTCGTCATGCCCCACACATTACCCACCAGTGGGCCGCGTACGGCCCGAGGGTCTTATGTTGTGCAAACCTAATTTAAACTATAGGAAATTATTGTTGTTCTGCTTAACAATTTCGTACGGCCGTCCATTGTTAGTGCCAAGTATCGAATAATAAAGCACAAAGACGGGAAGTTACCCGTTGCCGCATTGTGCACATTGATGACGTTTCAAGAATATCGGCCAGTGAATGTCTACTAATATTTATGTCCATTGTTAAATGAAGACAAACAAAGGCAGCCCCCTAATAGCGTTTCTAGAAATAACTTATATTTCTTCGACAACTTAAAATGAGGTCAGCAGGTATCTACAATGCATCATTTTATTTTTTCCAGGAAGATGTTTTAGTTGACACATCTGTGAGAGGTTCTGTTTCCTTTCAATTGTGGAAGAAGGATTAAACCCTTCCTCTTAATTAAAAATAAGCTGCGTTATTTGAAACGGCCCACAAACTGGAAGAATTTATGTACATACATTGCACATACTGAAGTAAGTTACTATGTATTGACAGATATGACATAACGAAATAACAAATAGTTACATGTGCAATTAGATGGACTAAATTCTCTATACATGACTGTCCGTTTATTACACAGCTCTGTCCAAATGATGAAACACAACGAAATGAAATTATTGGAAGTATTACACTAAAATTCCTGGCATAGCTATGTTTACGTAGGATGAGATCACTTCATTCTGTCAGCATATATTATTAGCATTATTGGTAAATCGGCAAACCTCAACCGCATTTGTTCTGGGTTCAAAAGCGGATGTTTGCAGGGAGCTTATTCATAAATGTTCTAGCCACTAAGGTCTATAGTATTATGAATACGTGCACACACAGAGTATAAAGACAGGCCTTTAGAGACAATGTCACGTTCTCTTAGCTAATAAAATGGTAAACTCTGACAAAGGCGACATATTTTATTTGAAATTTAATGACTCAACTCTTGTGTCGACACCGGGATTTTAGCGTTTTTCATTACCTTCCATTTATGCTATCCTGGTAACAGAAGTTTCAACCAATCTGACAGACAAGCCAGGCACTGAACACAAATATGAGCTCCTTCCCTTAATCACAGCCCCTTAATAATCTGTCTCCCAAAGTTACGTATTAATTTTATCTTCATTGTTCCTTCGGAAACATAGAAATTCGTAGGCATTCTAAGCTTCTCTGGACTTGACAGTAGTTTTTAAAAGTTTCACTAATAGTTTCTGCAATAAAAGAAGACACTGCTGGATACATGTGTGTTTTACAATTCACACAGCAATACCTGGAATTTCATACGATTTATAACCTTCACGAGTATCTGACTTGACTTAAGTCATTCAGTCCATTGCAGAAAAATATTTGTTCTTGCAGATCTAAACAAGCTATGTATCACACTGCGCAAAATCAGTACATAGGTCCAATATTTCGTTAAATATTCGCCACGATGAGATCTGATTACATGACAAATCATAAAGACGAACTACCTTCCGTGAAAATAGAAGAAGTTTGATTTTTAGCCGCATGAAAAGTGAGAGTCTTGTGTGGTTCTCTATAACTACTGTATTTTTGTTTATCCATCTATATGTCCCACTGACTGTCTGTCTGTCTTTCTGTCTGTATATCCATCAATTCAACCATCCACTCATCCATTCAGCTATATGCATGTGTTTTTTACCCGAATATATATATATATATATATATATATATATATGCGGGGTGTTTCAGGAGGAATAGTAAATATTTTAGGAGGTGGTAGTATGGACTATTCCGAGTAAATAAGTTCATATAAACATGCGTCCAATTTTCAATGGGTGTGAAGATACAGTTGTTCGAAGTTGGCGTGTACAGATCAGATTTTTGTCTCTGGGGATGGATGAAAAGCGAAGTCTACAAAGAAAAGGTAAACACAAGAGATGAATTGGTCGCTCGTATTATGAATAGTGCTGCCCACATAAAGCATGAACGCCAAGACGACCTCAGGAGAGCTAAGCGTACTATTGCCGAGAGGGTTGAAAAGTACATTGAAGTCGATGGTGGGATTTTTGAACATTTACTTTGAATTGTTGCAATTTATTGAGATCATTTACATAACCAATAAATGCAATCAATACGTAATTTGCCTTTCCTTCATACCTTTGGTAAGTCTTTTTATGCATAATATTCAAACAGCTGTATCTCAAAAACCACTGAAAACCAGTCTGAAAGGACGTCGTTTCCAAATCATAGAGGAGATTCGGAAAAGTGCGATAAGAGAACTGCGCGCCATCACAGAAAGTGCGTTCCAGAAAGCATTCAAACAGTGGAAGAAACGTTGGAAACGTTGTATCACCAGTAGAGGGGACTGCTTTGAAAGGGCTAGCGCTTATAATTCTGTAAAATGAGCAGTAAATTCTTTATAGCAAAAGTTCGGTCTTTTTTTGAACACGCTTTGTATACGCCTAACTGTCTGTGTCTCTCTATATGTAGGCCTGTATATTACAATCTTGCATAACATAAGCAGAAACTCATAGCGGACTTTAAACTTATAAAATTGAGCGTTGTCTGTATATATAGGATATATTAACATACAAACCACATCCCGCACAAGAAGCCACATGATTCCGGTATATCTGACATATTTATTTGCTGAGAATTACGCTGTCGAACTATTTGCAATAACACTTACCGACCGTCAATTTCCTCTTCCTCCATGGCTTCAACGTAATTGCACCAAAGAATTCAGCAGCCCCTGCAGTAATATCTTCAGCAGTAGCACAAACAGAAAACACAGATCTGTTCGTTCATATTTCCAACACCGAATTTTTGCTGTGGCTGCAGTATAGACAGCTGAAGATATGGGCATGATTTTCGTACCATCTGTTTTTTCTGCTAAGACAACCACTAAGTTCGGCCTTTCTTTCCTTTATCGAAAATTACGGTAAGAAATTATATTATTAATCTGTGTAAGAAAGGCAAGATTGATGCCCAGTGGCAGGAGAGCCACATAACTTGTTAACTATTCGTCTGAGGGTCGCACTTGTGTAGACTAACACCGAAAGGGAGAGGGCGGATTGAATACACTAAAAGGCCTTTGTTTACAAACAGTAAGATACGCTACAAGTACGGTTGAATGACAACGTAGTAGGCCGCACTAAACTTGGTAAAACACAATGAATGTTATTTTACTGTGTGATGCCTTGAACGTGATGAGTTATAGTTTCTAACATTTTCTCCATGTTATGTTCTGTAGACCAGTGTTTCTCAACCGCCGGGTCGCGGCCCGGTACCGGGCCGCGAGAGATTGTCCTGGAATTTATAATTAATTTAAATGTAATTTTATACTTGTCAACATGCCACACCGTGCACATAAGTGTACTGTTACTCTTTATGAATATGCCATATTTAATTATTAATACTTGTGTTAGTTTAATGTAAGAACTTAAGAAATCTGGAAAGGTACAGACGAGTAAATCTGTTGGGACCGGGCCCTCCTCTTATGAAAAAAGAATTTATCGGGCCGCGGTCTCACAAAGGTTGAGAAACACTGCTGTAGACCTCTTGTATTATGTCCAAATGCAAGATGAGAGTTTATAAATTGTTGGTACCCTTGAATTGGCTCTGAAGGTAGCTGGGCTAAGAGTGGGGAAACAGAATAATCAGTTAAAGCATTTTGGCAGAGGCTAACATTCCTCTCCAGTACGCACAGGATAATTCGTCGCTTTGCATGATGTAGCTAAAACAAGCCTGTGAGTTTTTTCGTGCCTCTCCAAAGGGCCATAAAGTTGTATAAATATAATTAACGCCATCCGTATGCAAGTACACAAGTAATAAAACTCAGGATCCAAATTGTGATGGATGACATACCCAGATGCACTGCTCCAAGCCACCACTTCAACACAATTCCACACGATTACAACACAAGCACAATTTCAAACACATCGCACAGTGCGTTCGCAAACACATCATGGTTTATATACACACAAACTCTTTTTAGCCGGATACTTGGTATTACGCATAATGTTTCAATAAGCATCGCATTACGACAGAATAAAGCAACCCTCCACGATCGCCATATTATCCACCTGAATTATGGGTACGTCTACTGGTGTTGTAGGAGGAGAGGGGTGGTAGGTGGTTCGCCAAATGCTGCGTCATCTAACGACTATCAGACGCACGACTGAACTTTCACCGAGCAGGGAAGGTAACAGCCTTTGGAAAGGAGAAATTCGTTGGCTAAGCAAAGTTTTGGAGTAACAGATATTGTGATGATTAAATTGCCATCTTGCGTTTCATAAGACACAAGATAAATCAAAGAGCCTGCCTCAATTACGACGTCTTCTCAAGTAGGCTTATTTGTGTTCAATGCTTGCGAAATGAATGCTGAAAGGAATAACTGGATCTAAAATGGAAGAAGGTCGTAGTATGTACATTAATTAAATTTCATGAGTGTCTTCGTAATCGTAACTGAGAGTTTTCACCAAATGCGCCTATTATTGGCGTAATAAACTGGGGACGAAGATGGGTGGAGCGTGTAGTATGGCCGGAAAAAATTGGAGATCACGTAGGAAAGTGGACGTAGATAGGAGAATAATATTAAAATTGATGCTAAAAGAATAGACTGTTTGGATGTGGACTGTATTGATCTACCTCGGACTGGGTACGGTGACGAGCTTCTCTGAATAAGGTCATGCATTTTCGGATTCCACAAAAGTGAGACATTTCTTTGACAGTCTAAAGTACTATTAGACACTTAAAATAACTCTGTTACATGGACCCTTTTAAAGGTTACAAGTTTCGGGTAGCAGGAGTTGACAGTCCGACAGACATCATGTGCAAACGAAGGTAGTAATGGAATGGAAACATGACGATACACCGGTACAAAAATGGCACAAATGTCTTTCTCCTGAATACGTGTTCTTACAGTTACACAATTCTGTGTTTCCCCTACCCTCTGGCTGTTAAAAACCAACTGAACTAATAAAAGCCGCTCCAACATGTTTCGGTTCACGCAGGAACCATCATCAGGGAGCTACAACCAGTGCTTGGCTAAAATTACAAGTCGTGTTCAACTGTGCGTGTCGGTGCAGACGTTGTCAGTGTTATGGCGGCATATGCCGCGTATGCCGCCATAACACTGACAACGTCTGCACCGACACGCACAGTTAAACACGACTTGTAATTTTAGCTAAGCACTGGTTGTAGCTCCCTGATGATGGCTCCTGCGTGAACCGAAACATGTTGGAGCGGCTTTTATTAGTTCAGTTGGTTTTTAACAATTTAACGGTTTTATATATTTGAGTGCATTAGTTGGACAATAAGGCATTTGATATCATTGATACACGGCACAACCATGAAGATCTGTGAAATTTATTATTATAGGCCTGCACTGCAAATGTTCAAGGGATTATGACTCTGATCCTTATCGGTTCATATCTCGATTCTACTTCAGACAAAGTTCCAATTGAATTTTTATTTCTCAAAAACGGCTGACCTTGAAAGAGGAAATTGTATATTATAGGCATGTAAGTTTCATCTTGATGCCTGACATCCCACTGTGTAAAATGTGAACTCTTTCAAATTAACATTTTAAATACGAAACGTAATCTGCTTTATATAAGGAATCAGTCCGTACCGCGCAGTAAACACTTTCCACCATGGTTATAAAAACCACTCAGTTAATAATGTATAAAGCAAAGGTCGCTGTCTGTTCTGAGATCCGTACAAAACGCTCAACGCAAGGCGAGCACCATGTTGAATTTTTGAATGTTAAACCTGGCAGTACGTAAAGGTTAAAGCAACAGTCAAACACAACTTTGTAGTAGGGTGATGGCAGTTTCTCCTTCTAAGACTAGATTCTTAATCCAGGTTTTGTGCTTGTAATGGTCTTTTTTAAGATGATCAGTCTATCCTTTTCAAATTTGTATAATTGTATTGTTTACCACTCGAGGACAAAGGACCTATCCTTATTTGCATTTATTAAGTTGTGTTGGACTCTTGCTTCAATTTGTAACCATGTCACTTTTATTACGACCTACAATTTTTATTTGAGTTGTTATGCAAACTGAGAAAATGCAAATAAACTCTTCCTGATTGTGTTTATGATGCAGTAATGACAGTAAAGTAAGCGTTTGCTTATGATTTTTTCTTATCGGGTTACAATGAATGCCAATCGAAATACTGACCAAAAATAGGCCCTACTCCAGGAAGCTGTATCCTTCTTAAGCAACCATTAGTGCTTCAAACAATAAATTGCTTGTTTTAAAGAGTCTGACAATCAGGGCTGGAAATTCCGGGTGGTCTTAAATTAAATGCTACAGTGTTCGATCTAAATACATCTTTATTGACATTACATCTACAACACATAACGCTACGAATTTCGATTATATGCTATCACCTTTAGGCGTGGGTGCAAAATAGTTGTTTTTGCAATAACTGGTAACTATTATTCATGATAAAATATAGGGGGTAAAAAGAAGTTAATTTAAGTTTAGATTCTAAACCCTGCGTAAATGAGGGCGCGATCTGTACTAAAAAGTGAGCAATAGTTTTATAATATCACTCAAAATTTATGTTCTTCCGCAGGCTGATGGTTTTTTTCCATCCTGGTAAACATTTCCTTGTCTACTATGCACACACTACTGGTGTGATAGACGTAATGGCAAACACTTTTCCCGTTAAACCAAACTTTTATGTATCATGAAAAGGAAATTTTATTATGATCACGAAATTACACACCTGCAGACAGACACATAAACTGGTGGAAGTGTGACTAAATACTGCTCATATATTACCGCCAACACTTCGTCTTTTAATCAAGATTTTTAATTATACATTAACTTAGATATATAACTGAATGTTCTGTACGAATAACAGTTTTAATACACTACAAAATCACTAGCACTTATATACTGTAGACGTAATATGAATAAAGCTGCACTCCGTCAAAAACACAATATTAATTGGGCGAATTACAACACTACGCAGAAACATTTAATTACTAAAATTAATCTCTCATAGAAAAGGCATGACCACTTTGCTTTTAAACATTATACAGTGCATTTATGAGTCACAAATCCGTTGGAGATCCGAGAGTACATAGAGTTAATTTCACGAATAAGATCTTTTACCTGACTTAATTTTTCAAGTACAATGAACGGGATTTGTGTTAAACGTAATACAAATGGTGCTCAAGTAAAAATTGAATTTATTGCCGAAGAGTTTTTGACACCGTTTTGACATTAGTAACTGCAGACGGTTGATAAAAAACAGTGTTATACTCGTGTAGAGATTTTCAGGCACACTTACAAACCACGCTGGCATCAACACTGCTGTTCACAAGCTTATAATTTTCTAAAAATTATCTGCGCTCAAAATATAGAAACACAACACTGCCCATTTGTTTGGTTACTTTCGCCGTGCTCTGCTTCGTGTTTCTAGAGTGTAACAGTAAGGTGGCGGATGATAGAGGTAATGAAGTGGAATATCCCTCTCTAGTGTATATAAAGAAAAGGAGTGTATCATAAATTGAGTAATTTTAACTGAAATTTTCCCTATGAATATTTATCCATCGCAGAAGTTGGACTGACATGTTGATTCAGAATTATTCTTGCCACATTTTATTATAAAAGTGTTCCATTCCTTCCACTACAGATCCGAACCGGTAACTTTTTTGGGCATGTGACAACATTTTCCAACATATAATGAGTTACAGCTAAAATAAAAAGCTAAGACAATTTCAGTATCAATTTCTGGAGCCTTGGTTCACTCCATATCCACCAGAAATTTTGCTATACAATGAACATCTGTAACTTCCTCGACATTGTGTTTCAGATACATAATTAAACTCTGTGGTTAGCGGTTAGATGGCTGTCGCAGCAACATGGAGGATCCAAAGTGTCACGCTTTTTCCTTTAGGGCCTTGGCTGATTTTCACAAGTCTTGACTACTTCAATTATCTCAGCGTACCCCTGCATGAGCGGAGATCCATCCTCCACTGATGAAAGTCCTGTGGCGGAATTCTGAAACAAAATACAACACTTCGCTAATCTGCAAAATTTAAGATTTTTGTACCAATGTCGATACGCACAAAGGCCTGGGGGATATCTGGGTGGAAAAAATTTATTTCGAATTTGTAGGCACTACCTATAGGCAGGATTGGAAAATCGCGCTTTGTAGGTACTTCTCGCTGCTTTAATCAGACAGATGTACTGAAATATTCAGCACCTTTTACGCAAAATTATGTGACGCTTGAATTCGCGTCTTCTCCTGCCACTTCCTCCTCTTCTTATTCTTTGCAGTACTGCTCTTTTACATCTGGCCTTCGCTCCCCTCATGACAGAAGCCCATTCTCTTCTGTCAAAAGCCTTTTTTCGCCTTCTCTTGACACCCACATACCTGTCTAATTCGACATCATCCATTCACATTCACTTAGGTTTTTGATTGCTCCTCCTTCTGGTTTGCCTTGCAGTAACATCTGCATTTTCCTTTCATCTTTCAGTCCTACAACAAGCCCAAAACTTCCCAGTCTTCATACTATAATTGCAATTCAAATATCAGGAGATTAAATTTATTGTAAAATTTTCGATTCAATTTTGTTTTCCAGTAAGCATTTTGATAAGTCGACCCATATGTTTTCTCAAGATTTTTCTTTCCTACGTCATTAAGTCTCTTTCCAGTTTATCAGTTAGGTTCCACAATTGGGCACCATAGGTCAAAATTGGTCTTACTTGAATTCGCGTCTTCCACAATAAATATCTACGCTAATGTGTCTTACATATTTGGCAACGTACTGTTACTACTCTGTGTACGGGAGTATTACTGAGTTGTTCTTATCCTATGGTTAAAGAGACCATTTTTTCCGTTGCCTTTTCGGGGATGGGGACAATATTCAAATAACAATGAAAAAGGTACACACGTCACAATCGTATTTTTATATCTCAGTTACACCTTGACTGTCTGTTGCCATCCACTCGTCGGGAAAGGCGCCAACACACTTCAAGAATGTCTCCGCCTTAAGGACTATTATGTGGAAGAAGAAATGAAATCGTAAGAGTGAAAAAGGTGACAAAATATAGGAAAAAATTAATCCGGACATGTCTTATTTCGGAAAGTGTTCCAAAAAGTCCGGGACAAATGATCATCGTACTTAAAATTTTTGTTTCTCATTATCACAATACCTAATATTTAAATATTATATTACATTAAAATTTTGTTCTTTGATAGAATCAATATTATTACTTCATTTTCAACAACACGTATGAAAACCCTTTCAAAACACTTCAACGTATCGTGTCTTTTTGGCCATTGTCAGTTCCTTACAAGAAATAAGTGGGCCAGCAACATCTCGTGCATAAAGCAAACACCTCTGATGCCTGTCAATCCTGCACTATTGCACTGTCTGTATTCAATGTGCTGACCATACAGGCCATTCCTCTCGTACTACGGAATGGTAACTCAATTTTAGCACTCCTGTTACGGATACTAGCGCATTTTAGGTGCGTTCACAAACTTACGAAAAGCGACTATTAGTCTCGTCATATCTGTCTGTCTCTCCTTCCACTTCGAACAGATCCACTCCCACTCGATGAATTTTCATGAAATTTGAAAGCCGCATTTCACTACAATCGGACTAGAAAAACGGGTTCTTTATATGAATACCTATGTACATTATTGATAACATTGCGCTCATGTCTTCTTAGAAAGAGAAATGTGTCAGTCAACAATTTTGGAGAAAATCAAAATTCATTTTTTGCTCAGAAAAGTTTCGCTGTAAATCTACCTTTTGCGAAATATGTGGAAAAATATGGCAGAGCCACACAGGACAATACAATGCGGAGCATGCGCATTGTATGCTGGATAATTAAGGCTACATACACACACACAGAACATGTAATACTTATTGCTTTTCCACGTCAATCATGTTTACACGAACGCGCCTCAATGTTACGTTGAAATACTCAGCCTACGCGTAAAGTCACCTTGCATGGCAAACCCACCAGCGGAACGGCAGACGTCTCCCAACGCTGAACAGTTACACTGTGGTCTCAGCTCGCTGATAGCAGTTGAGTGCGAATACTGACCGCGAGGGTTGAGCTGTTAGATTCTTGTTCTTCCTCGGAACTTCTGCGGTTCGATATGCGGTCTGGGGAATTTTACCCTAAAAATCCCCCCCCCCCCCTGCAACCCATCAGCCCCTTCACGTAAATCTCGGTATTGTATCTTAGAATAAGACAAAATAATCACAGAGGATCTTCAATATTTTCTTGATTGCGTAGGACATACCCGAAATGGGACAAAAGTGTTCTTAGTTAAACTAAGAAATAGCATTCCTAGCAGTAATAAGGGGTCGTCCCTAAATGACGTCACGCTCCGAGAGCGGGGAGGGGGGTTGAGACTTTCATGACGATGTGATACGGAGGGGATTGAGGGGGGGTGGTGGTTCGAAATGTCGTGACGTCATGAATTCTTACTACAACCAATACGATTCTGTGTAGACCTGGCTAGACTTCTCATACTGCAGTCAGGCAATTCGCCGGCTTTTCATGGTTGGGCAGAAGCGGCCTGGCGCAACGGTTTCCAGTAGTCTTCAAGTGTACACATTGTTTTGTATGATGGTTTGCATTAGTAAAATAGTATGGACTGGTAAGTGTTTTGGCTGTAAACAGTGGCGACTGCTTTCTATAGGCATTTCATTTCCTTGTGGCTTTGGGCGGGAGGTGGTAATTTTGTGACGTAATTTCGGAAGCGGGTGTCAGAGGGTCGTGACGAAATGTGACAGGAGTGGGTGGCGGACCAATTTTACGCTAAAATCGGGTAACGTCATTTATGGACAATCCCCAATATGAAACGTGCCTGAGTTGCATCATGAATACAGGTTTAAAAATTTGTGCAGCTTTACGGAGGACATCAGAAGTGTTCGTGTGATGACCTCGTCTGGTGTCACTTCTTTGGTTGCATCTCGGCAATAATAACGAAGTGAATGAAATGATCCATGACCATGCATAATGAAGTGGAAATGTTTGATTTCTTTCTCCCGGGAGTGGCATACGCGTTTCCAAAAGGTAACAGGAAAGACATGAAGGATCACGTGGCATTGTCGAGCATGTACTTCCCCGCCTACTCGCCATAAAGAATAACATTCTGCAGCCGTTCACAACGAGGCCTGTACGGTACTCAGACCATGCCATTGTCCAGGCGGTCAGTCGCCGGCCTCTCATGGCTGAGTCCCAGTCTCGACCCCAGGCCAGTCAATATGTGGCACACAAAGTGTCACTGAGATCAAATGTGGATTTTCCCGACAGATTTTCATAGAAGTTCCCAATATCAAATTTTACGAAACTCCGTCCAGCAGGAGCCACGCCGATACATACCGAGAGACGGACGGACGGACAGACATGAAGAAACTAAAGGCGCTTTTCGCGACTACTAGGACGCGCCTAAAAATTGCAGACGTCTCTGATGAACGATCGTGTGATATCGACGCCTTTGTAGTGTATTTGTGTACAGTTTTCTTTTATTTTCATTCTTGTGGTAAACTGGCGACACAGAAGATTTGTCTAGTGATAAAGAGGCTAACAGTCACCTTGAACTCTGGGTCATATTGCAGTAACGCATTACAAAGCACATGTGCCTTCTATGTTACGAGCAACCGGCCGGTCAGCCGTGTAGCCGGCTGTACGTTACTTAGGAATTACGTGACAGACAGACGGACTCTCCGACTGCACAGGCAAAATACGAATATAATTTATGAAACACCTTTCCATTTTTAATATATCTAATGCATTCTCTTCTTATCAGTAGCAACAAATCGTAGTAGCATTTAGACCATGTGACAGGAATTTAAAACTCTCAAAAACTGTGAAACTGTGACATTAAACTTTAATTAATAAAACGTTACATAATTTCTTTAAAGAGCAGTTCGCATGCACTTTTACAGTCCAAGTCACGAGAGCGATATAAAACACGCATTTCCATTTGTTGCCACAAGGTGTTACTTTTTTGGTGATTTTCATTCAAATAACTGAATGAAACAGCAGAAAGGAAAAACAAACCGTTTTATCGGTTTTTATGCTTTCAAGCAATAACAAGACAGGCCGTTTATGTATAACGTAACATCGGGGCGCGTTCGCGTAACCGTTGTCGCTGTCTGAAAATAATAAGTATTACATATTCTTAATGTGTGTCTGTAGCCTCAGTTATCCAGCATGCAAATGCATGCGCCATATTATCGTTTATGGCCTGTCCGGCTCTACTGTGCAATTAAACAGTATCTCATGAACGGCAAGATTTTCGAAAAAAAAAAAGTTACTGGGCATAAAATGTGTGTCTTTATTTTCTCTATAACTCTTGTCTGAACCATTTATCGTTCTAAGAAAAACTGAACTAGATATTACCATAAACACACAAAGTTCTCCTTGTAAAGTAGAAGTTATTCTTGTCAGAGTTTAATTAAACTTGAATTTTCCAAACAGAATTTCGAAAAATACTCAAATATCAAATTTCATGAAAATACGTCCAGTGAGAGCCGAATTGTTCCGCGCGAAAGGACGGACAGACATGACGAAGTTAACAGTCTCATTTCGCAATTTTTCGAACGCCCCTAAAAACTGATAAAATAAAGTTTTGATTGACGGTCTGCGTTTCATTTTTGCTGTTCATGTGTCACAGCGGAATGTCATCGACAAAGAACTCAATAAAAACCATAACGATTCTTGCGTAATAAGTAATATTAGAAGTGACACAGCAACTCAATGCGTTATGAATACAAAACACTACGAATACCAGGCCTGAAGGCTCATTTCAGTCTGTCATACAGCACAGTCTTCATACAAATTGCACACCTCTCAGCGTTTCAAATTCAGGGCCCCTAATTCGGCGCATTTTACTTTCTAATTTCATTTCAAAGAATTGCATTGAACATTCTTTGCACTTTTGAAATCAAGGCAGATGAAACTGGAGGCGCCTTCGGTAGAAATGTATACAGGGTTTTGGCGGGGAAACCTGAAGGAAAGAGACAAGTTGGGACACCTAGTCGTAGACGGGAATAATATTAAAATGAATGTTTAAGAAATATGACGGGAAGGGTGTGGGTTTGATTCAATTTGCCCAGAAGAGGGACATATGTCTGGCTGTTGTGAATATGGTGACGAACCTTCTGATTCTATAAATTACGGGAAATTTCTTGACTAGGTGAAAAACCATTAGCTCCTGGAGAACGCGTCTTCGTTATGGACTTAGTTAGTTAGTTAACGTTGTTTACATGAAGCTTAAAAAACAGACTTAATGTGTTGATTTGCCCTGAGCTTCTTTTGTCTGCGCTACAGAAACTGCTGAGCTGATTCAACTTAAATATGGCACTGGCGGGTCTGCGCTGAAGTTATCCAACGAACATTGTTACAGCTTCGAGCGTGGCTCAAACCACATTTTATCGAGTTTCTCAAAGTGCCTCAATCTGCAGGCTTTATGGTGCTCGGGGCGAGTAAACACAGTGACCGTCCCTGAAGAGGTTACGAAATTCAAAAAGAATCAAAGTCGTTTAACGAATTTCGTTTCATACGATAATAATCACATTAAGAAACGCAAAAATTCTGTTATTTTTTTTTTATTTTGACCAGTCATTTTGTCGTCCATTTGGTTCTGACGCCCGGGGCAGCAACACCAGCCGCCCTCTGTCTCTCCCCCTTCCCCCCGCCAAGTTACACCCGTGTCTGTTCATGCCTTGAAGGCGTATGGGGAAGTATAGACATAGATCCACTTATTCTTAACTTAGGCGCCAGACGGACGTTACCGGTCGGCTTCACGCACTGGTCTCTTTAATCCCTAAAAAAAACCGGCAGTTCCCCCTGAATACGAATATTAAGATCTGTACATTCAATCCAAAACGATTTTGTATACACTGAATGTTTAACAGACTACAAAGAAAAGAACTGCCTGCAATGG
>Ga0123357_10005190_pt1 | contig 15543 bp, 13 predicted proteins | sample TergutEmb28metaG_FD_89873 | JGI IMG/M metagenome (GOLD analysis project Ga0123357, IMG submission 89873) | Embiratermes neotenicus P4 segment gut microbial communities from Petit-Saut dam, French Guiana - Emb289 P4 | ecosystem: Host-associated > Arthropoda: Insects > Digestive system > Gut ... | reverse complement strand
CCCCTGACGGATTGAGTCTCAGGAAACGGTTGGGATTCAACCGTTTTTATACATATTCCCCTGACGGATTGAGTCTCAGGAAACGGTTGGGATTCAACCGTTTCTGCCCCTTGTAGACAACAAAAGAATGCAAGAGGCTTTTTGTCCCCCGCACTCTTTTACACAACCTCACCAATCCAACGCTATCGTCTTATAATACAATCTCCCCGTAGGGTCGTCTGCAAAGTTTCTCTCCATCAACCCGCACCGTTTGCATCCTTCGGTTTTTCACTTGACAACACAAATTTCAAAAACTTTTCACGCTCAATTTCACCCATCCACTGCAAAATCACCATCAACCGCACACACTCTTCGTTGCTCAACACCTCCGCTATCTGTGACCACAATGCCTTTACTTGCTCTCCAAACCCCTCTATGACCTTTACTGCATCCATCCCCTCATACGGCTTGACCTGATACTTGTACAAATCCCACATCTCCATAGATACCGTATTATCCACCAATTTTTTTATTTTTTGTGTACACCAGCACAAGCCCTTCACCACAACCGCCATCAAAAACAAGGCACCTATCAACCATACGACATCCTCAGCACGCCCGCTCTTGATTGCTCCAATCCATAAGACCACACACAGCACCGCACTTCCTACCCAGAGCATTGTCAAAATCCAATGCACAACCGCAAATACTGACCCAATTTGGCCACCTTGTTTCTTGACAGCATTCCACTTGCTTTTTGACAAAGACATTGTGCGTGCCCCCCACCAACTCACAACAGCCATTGCCAACCCCACACACAACCCGATGATAACTTGATACAACACTCCCAACATATTCTACATCCTCACAAAGTCTCACAAACAAATGCAAATCCCGTAGGAATCCCAAAGATTCCTGTCTTAATATTGAACCCAACCCTAAAACTCTTGCCCAAAATGGCACTCACCAAATAGGTAGACAATATCATTGCTGAAACGCCAGCAATAACCCCAATGGCAATCCATCCCACAACTGGAATTTTTGCTAATGCCGAAATTAACCCACTCGTAATCCCTCCTAGCGTAGCGATGGCTGTCGCACATCCACCCACCATCAATGCTATCTGTGTCCAGTTTCCAGACTTCCAAGTTTGCAATATATAGTTCCCAAAACCCTCAACCTCTGTCCCTGTATACCCCGCTTGTTTTGCTATCTCCAACCACACATTCTTGCCGATTGAGTATGGAATTACTGTGCCTACAAAATGGTCACGCAACAAACCCTCTCTACCACCCTCTTGCAATCCCATCATTCCAAGAAAATCGCCAAACAATGAATACTCGTATTCTCCAAATCCGCTAAACAAATATGTCAACAACTGACTAGGTTCTGGGTTGGATTGCAAAAATGCAAAATAATTTTCAAAATACGCATCATCCTATTTTTGCATCAACGCTTGCTCTATCAATGATGGCTCTTGTTGCTCGGATTCCTCCTTCCATTCTTGCACCACACTGCGAGTCTTTGCAATCACATCCCCATACATTTGCTCTCTCGCCTGCATAGCCGTAGGGTGTGCAGGCTCCAACATAGACTTTTTGGATTGCAAAACACTGCTTATCCCAAAACTCATACAAAAAACAAAACAAAGCAATAGTGCCACCACTGCCACCCACCGCTTTTTTGTCATTCTTGCCAGCCATCCTTGCCAAGTGCTTTTGGCACTCTCTACACCTTGCGTACTCTTTACACTTTTCATACAATTTGTTCTCCTAAAATTATTTTTTTGAAGTCACAAATTTACAAGAACACTCCATCACCCAAGCACCTATCACCACAAGGCGTACACAATCTCTCCATAGAGTTGCACCGCAATCACTTTCATCCAATCTCACTTATGTACACACCTAGACACAAACAGACACTGCATACACAAGTAATCAAGTAACTTGTTTTCTATATCACAATTATACTACTTTTGTATATGCTTGTCAAGTGTTTTTTGTTATTTCTGCTTTTTCTAAATATTTTATTTTATACCATCACCGTTTCCCATTCACCCAATTATTGGTGACACTTGGGATTCAAGTAAAATAAGTGAAATTTTTGCTTATTCTAAATATTTTATTTTCTACCTCCACCGTTTCCCATACACGCAATCATTATCATTGGGGACCCTTGGGATTCAACTATTTTTGCCTTATGGGTTGCCCATATCTCTCCTCTCTACAAAGCTGGGATTGCTGAAAATTAGACAACCAGTGTTTCCACAAATTGCACATATTTTATTTGCGTCGTTTTTTGCCGTGCACACGATTGACCACCTTTTTGCCTTTGTGGGCTTTGGGGCGTCCGTACGCTTTGTCCAAAAGGGTGCTTTTGTTGGGAGATTTTGCTTGTGTGACCGTCTTGGTTGGCTTGCGGGTGCTTGGGTGTGTGTTTGACGGTGTGTTGGATTGAGTGTTTGTTTGCGTGGCTGTATTTTTGCCGTGAGTCCCCACACCTTTCGCAAGTTTATACGCCTCTTCTATCAAGGCTTTGTTTTTGGGGAGACGCCATTGAAGCAGTGCCCGTTGCATCGCCTTGTCGTGTGGTTTTTTTGCAACAAAGATAGGTTTGTGATTTTTGTCCATCTCTGTGTAGTACATTGTGGTGGCAAGCGTACTGGGGGTAGGGTAAAAATCTTGCACTTGCAAGGGCATATAGTTGATTTCTTTGAGGTACTCCGTCAAGGTCACGGCATCCGCAATCGTGCAACCAGGATGACTAGAAATAAAATACGGCACGAGGTATTGCTTGGCCATCCCGCACGCCTTGGTCGCTTTTTCAAATTCTTGTTTAAAAGCAAGGTAGGTGGCAAAGTGGGGTTTGTTCATATGTTTGAGCACACTATCACTTGCGTGTTCTGGGGCAACTTTGAGTTGTCCGCTGATATGGTGCTTTGCCAACTCTTGCAAAAAAGCCTGGTCCATATCACTCATAATATAATCAAACCGCACCCCGCTCCGCACAAAGACTTTTTTGACTCCCTTGATACTCCTCGCCCTACGCAAAAGACTAAGGTACGCCGTGTGGTCCACTTTGAGTTGGTTGCAATTGCCATCACCACCCACACACTCACGGTTTGCACAAACGCCGTGCTTGGCTTGCTTGTCGCACGCAGGCTCGTGAAAGTTGGCGGTAGGCCCACCAATGTCGTGAATATACCCTTTGAAACCTGGCTTGTCCACAAGACTCTCACACTCTTGGATGATATTGTCCTCGCTCCTACTTTGCACAATCCGCCCTTGGTGGTAGGTGATGGCACAAAAGGCACAGTCGCCAAAACACCCACGGTGTGCCGTCACGCTAAACTCCACCTCTTGGAGGGCGGGGACTCTCTCTTTGTATCTAGGGTGTTGCGTGCGTTCAAAAGGCAGGGCATACACGCTGTCCATCTGTGCTTGTGTGAGCGGACTGCTTGGCGGATTGACCACCACAAATTGTCGCTCATCTTGCCACTGCACAAGCGTCTTGTCGGCGGTAGCCATCCCTTGCATTGACAAATCAAAAGCCTCAAAATAGGCTTTTTTATCGGCACTCACTTGACCACAAGAGGGCAACACCACCAAGTCCTTGCATCCACCCTCTTGCAACTTTTGACCCACTTTTTTGGGCACGGTATCCAAAGATGCCAAATAAGCCGTACCTTTGACATCTCTCACCTTGCCGAGATGCACCCCTTTTTTTGCATATTCCAACAAGTCAAACATAGGGTTCTCCCCCATCCCATACACCACAATATCCACGCCACTTGTCCACAAGATGGACTTGCGTACGGAGTCATCCCAATAGTCATAGTGGGCAAGACGCCTGAGCGACGCCTCCAATCCCCCCGCAATGATAGGGCAATCTGGGTACAATCTTTTGAGTGTTTTGGCGTACACATCTACACACCTATCCGGTCTGTTGCCGTACACACCACCCTCACTGTATTCATCTTCTGTCCTCTTTTTTTTGCTGACATAGTAGTTGTTGACCATACTGTCCACCACTCCGCCAGCCAACAAAAATCCGTGCTTGGGTGCCCCAAACTCACAAAAATCAGCATCCTTTTTGGGCTGTGCAATCACGCCCACACAAAAACCCAAACTCTGCACCAGTCGCCCAATCAAGGCACTCCCAAAACTAGGATGGTCCACATAGGCATCCCCGCTCACCACCACAAAATCAACCCCCACCACCTCAGCGGGTGCCTCACTTTGCCCATAGTCCCTTTGAAGCCACAGTTCCTTTTTTGTCATTGGCAAAAACATATCTACCTTTCTTGTGTGGTTGTTTCAAACCCTTTGTTTTTGTCTCCTATCTGAAACATTTTTTGCACCCCACACTCATTCAAAGTCAAGGGGCATTTTGCGACTAGGGGGACAAAAGACCTTGTCAATGACAAGCAAATCATCAGCGTCCAAAACCACTTGGGTTGCTTGCAAGTTTTGCTTGATATGGTCAAGGTTGGTGCTTTTGGGGATGGCAATCCGCTCCCCGTTACGCAAGACAAACGCAAGCATAATCGTACTGAGAGCTACGCCGTGTTTGTTGGCAATGCCCTGCAACACCCCACTCTCCCAAGCCCACCGACTCAGTTTGCCTCCCAGGGCAAGCGGACAATACGCCATGGTCACACTGCCCACCTCTTTGCAATACGGCTCCAACTCCCACTCAATCCCTCTACTCCCTATGTGGTACAATACTTGATTGCAAACACACGCATTGCCACCCTTTTGCAACGCACACAACTGTCGCATATCCTCTGTATCAAAATTGGATACCCCAAAATCCTTGATATACTGTTTGTGTTTGAGTTCTTGCACGCCCTCCAAAAACCTCTCCAACACAACCTCTCCACGCCAATGCAGCAAATACAAGTCCAAGTACTCCACACCCAGCCTACGCAAACTGTCCGTACAACTACGAATCAAATCTCCCTTTTGCACACTGCTAGGCAACACCTTGGACACCACATATAACCGCTCTCGCTCATAGCACTTGATGACCTCCCCCATCAGCAACTCACTCCGCCCCTGACCGTACATCTCAGCGGTGTCCAATAGCGTCATTCCGTGCTCTATCCCAAACCGTAGGGCGGCTATCTCTTGGGCTCTCTTGTCAGGATTCTCTCCAATCTCCCATCCACCTTGCCCCAAGATGGGCACAAGTCGTCCCCCCATTTTGATTTGCTTCATATCGCTCCACCTGCCCCCTCACCAAGACCTTCCCTTTCAGTGTTGCTACCATACGCTTTTGCACGCCCTTTGCACTCCTAAAAAGTTCAGACCTTCCATCAATGCCCATTGTTTGTTTTTCTCACCTAGCCCCACCTTGCTTGCTCTGCACTCCGCTTTCGTGTTCCACGCTTTCCACAGAATCCGTGCACTCCACCCCCGCTTGCCATCATTGCTTCTTTTTCAAATCTTACGCTCTCAAATCATATACTCGTTACTCGCTGTCTCTTGCGTACCCAAAGAACCCTCTTGCTCCTTTGTCACGGTCTCTTTTTTGTCCCCATCTTTTTTGTCCTCCGCTCCAAACACGCTCTCCCCTTGTCCCATCTCGCAGGGCGACGCTATGATGACGCCTTGCTCTTGGGACTCTTTTTCTTGCGCATCTTGCTTGTCCATTTCTTGGGGGGAAACTCTTGCAAATTGGCTCACATCAAAAAACGCTTGCTTGCGTTGTTTGATTCTACTTTTGTACACAAGCAAAAAGATGCTGGCACCCACCAAAGGCACAAGCACAATCACCAAATTGAACACAATATATTTGCCCGTGCTCAATTTGAGATACGCCAACTGGATGAGTGCATACAACGCATAGATTGCTTGCACAAGCACCCCTATCAATACCAAATATTGCCAACCCATCCCTGCTCCTTTGTTTGCAACGAATCGCCTTGCTACCTTGCTTTTTTTTACATCCCTTATGGTATCCTTGTGAAAGGATAGATAGATTGCTTGCCCATCATTTGCCATCATCCACAAAGACATCTCGCAAGTTTCTCAACTCTTTTTCTAGGAGATGGGTTTTGTGGTCTTGCTCTTTTTTGCACACCTCGCAATCCGACACAATCGCCACTCCATCGGGCGTTTGCACGCCTTGTGACTCACACCCTACGGGTGGCGGTGCTCCCCCAATTTCAAACACATCGGGCGGCACACAAGATTCACAACAACCCACCATTTCTCCGCACCCCTCGGTCAACTGTCTCTTTCCTTCTTCTAGCATCAAAACACTGGGGCTGGACTCATACAACAAGTCCGCTGAGTTATCCACAATGGTGTATAAGTTATCCACATTTTGTGCATAACTCCCGAAAGACTGCGTTTTGGGTGGTGCAATCAAACGATTGACCGCCAATGCGACCATCAATCCAATAATGGTCTCGGTGAGCCTAGCCACCGCCAAGATATAGGGACGCCGCATATCCACCGCCCCACTTGCGTTGGTCGTACTCGTATATTCGTAGACCACCGCCACCAAAATGAAAGCCGCCAAAGCACTCATAGACAATTTGTTGATACATTTACAAAAATAAATCACGGCAATCACGCCCACCGTGCACAGCGTATAAAAGAGCACTCTTTGCCATTCCCAACCAATATGACCCACAGACAACAAAATAGCAATAAAAATGATAGCCACCGCCGTACCAATCAGCGTACCGCTAATACGCTCCACCACATACTTGACCGTGTTGCGTGTCGTGTCTTGCATAGCAAAAATAGCCACAATGACCGCCGTGGAAGAGTCAAAAGTTTTTCTATCATTGAGCATCAACTGCAATGCCACATCACTCAGCACAATGGTCAAAAGCACCGCCAAGGCCGTCTTCAAAATTCGCATACCCAATTTGGGCAATTTGATTGATTTCATATTTTTGTTTTGTCCAGGGTTTTCTTTGGTGCTCTTTTGTCTCTTTGTGGTGCTTTTTCAACACCGAAAAGCCTATGGCTCCTTGGCTCACTGCTTGTCCATTGAGAGTGGTTGCAATCGCCGTCATTTTGATACACGATGGTTGTCTCTCCGTGCTTGCTTTCATTTAGTCAATGCTGACTTTTTCCCACACGCCATCTTTTTTGATAGAGTACCAATCAAAACCTGCCCGTTTTGCCACAATTTTGGCCATCTCAAATCCACGCACCAAGTCCTTGCAGTGGTGAGCATCTGCCGCAAAAGTAATGTTTTCACCACCCATTTTTTTGAAAACTTGGAGTATCTCCAAACTGGCAAGCGTGTCTGTTTGGGCGCTGTTGACACTTGTATTGAGTTCTATCACTTTGCCATCTCTTGCAATTTTGGTGAGTATTTTGTCCAAAATGCTTTTGTGGGCTTGGTAGTCAAGCGGATTCTTTGCAAAGGGTGCATTGCGGCAACAATACCCAATGTGTCCCACAGTATCAAATCGGTACTCCGCAAAGAGTGACTTGTACACCCACTCCAAGTACAATGCATACCCTTTGTGTTGCGTGCGACCGTCAAAAAACTCGGGGTGATAGCAACTCTGCCCGTCCACATCGTGGATACTGTTGATGACATAATCAATCTTGTCATCTCTCAGCAACTGGCTTGCGTATTTTTCATACACCGCACCATCCCAACCAATCTCAATACCGCATTCCAAAAAGATTCCCTCTTTTTTGCAACGCACCTTGTGCTCTGCCATATCCGCCACCATTTTGCGGTAATGCTCCATTTGCACCGCAATATGGTCTGTGTCACAAACATCCAACCCCATTTGCAAAAAATCAAAATGGTCGGTAAATGCCACATAAGACACGCCCAACGAGCGTGCCTTTTGTATGTGTTCCTCTATCGTACTCCGCCCATCTGGCGAATACTCTGTATGTGTATGTGTGTTGAACAAAATCATTTTTATTGCCTTTGATTTTTTTGCAAAATCAACTCTTTGTCCTCAGTCTATTTTGACCATTTTTAGTTGTCCATCTTTTTTGATGGTATAATATACAAATCCGGCATCCAAGGCAATTTGTCTCACTTTGTCAAAGTTGTGCAAAAGCGCCTTAGCCTCGTGTGCATCTGCTGCAAAAGTAATGTGCTCTCCGCCTCGTTTTTTATAGATTTTGAGAATCTCCGCACTGGGCAAGCACTCCATCTCAGACTGTCCCACCGCACTATTGATTTCTAGGATTTTTTGCTTTGCAATGATGCCATCCAAGATTTTGTCAATGGTGGTTTGATGGTCGCCATAGAACAACGCATTGTTTTCAAACCTTTTTTTGCGAGTGCAAAACCCAAAGTGTCCAATCGTGTCGTAGTGATAGGGTGCATCCAAACTCTGCAATACAATTTGCAAATGTCTCTCAAACCCTGTTTGGCGGTCCATGGGCAAACCCGTCTTGGGGTCGGTGCCCATAAGCACACTGGTAGTATGCACACTATTGATACAATACTCTACACAAGTCTCTTTTTGGATTTTGTGAATGAGTTGCAACTCTGATTCATCAGACACAACCAATCCATCCTTGCCCACTCGCTCATCCCAAAAACCAATTTCCAGCCCACAAGCAACTTGGATATCCGGGTACAAAAGACGCTTGGACGCTATCTCTTGGCACATACGGGCATAATGTGCAAAAGTCTGCTCATTCGTGCCCCACTCGGTGTCAAAATGGTCTGTAAAAGCAAGGTATGACATTCCATTGGCTTGTGCCATCTCCAAATACTCTTGCACCGTACTCCTCCCATCGTGGGAGAAGTTGGTATGCGTATGTGCATTCAATTTGTACATTGTTTTTTTGTGGCGTCTCTCACTTGTCCAAAGCCTTTGTCCTAAATGGATGCTATCCACCAAGACAAGCGACCTGAGCCCGAACCCCTGTTTGAAAACTGCTTGCTTTTATTTGCCGCAACAATCTTTGTACTTTTTGCCAGAACCACAAGTACAAGGCTCGTTTCTGCCAATTTGTTTTGCGGTCTCCACGGTTTGTGGTTGTGGTTTCTTTTGTTCTTCGCTCCCCAGGTTGAGCACCAAGTTGACTTTGTTGGTTTGCTCTCTTTTGGGTGTTTGGTCAACTTCGGTACGCATCAAGATGGCTACGACTTCTTCTTGGATGCTGGTCAACATATGACCGTACATCTCAAAACCTTCTTTGGTGTACTCTTTGACAGGGTCGCTTTGCCCATAGGCTTTGAGTCCAATGCCTTTTCGCAAAACATCCATATCATCAATATGAGCCATCCAGTAGCGGTCCACCACTTTGAGCAACACCACTCTCTCCACCTCTTCAAAGTCCACGCCTTGTTCTTTGGCTGAGGCGACTTTTTGGGTGTAGAATTGTTTGATTGCCTCGCCCAATTGGTCCTTGATTTCTTCTATGGTCCAATTCTTGGCTCTGTCCTCGGTCACAAACTCTGGTGCGGTTGGCAACAGTTTGCGGTAGATGTCTCTATTGAGGCTGGGCAAATCCCACCCATCATAGTCCGTTTTGATATTGGTGTGTGCATCCACAATGATACCCACTTGGTCGGTCACCATTTTTTGGATTTGCATAGTGACAGAGATACCCTCCAACACCTCGCCCCGCTCTCTATAAATCTCTTGGCGTTGTTTGTTCATTACATTATCGTATTCCAAGACATGCTTGCGGATACTATAATTCCTGCCCTCAATATTTTTTTGTGCGTTGGAGATTTGTTTTGTCAACATTCCCATCACAAGCGGCGTGTTGGCATCCACTCCAAAAAAGGCAGCCATTTTTTGCATTCTCTCGCCTGCAAACAAACGGAGCAAATCATCTTCCATAGACAAATAAAAGATACTGCTCCCCACATCACCTTGTCTGCCCGCACGACCTCTCAACTGGTTGTCAATACGGCGACTCTCGTGGCGTTCTGTACCAATGATACGCAAACCGCCCGCTTCAATGACTTTTTGTTTTTCGGCAGCAATTTCCGGTTCCACCTCTTTGGTATATCTTTCAAAGCGTTCTCTGACCTCGTTGACCACGGGGTCATCGCTGTGCAATTTGGAGGATGCTTGTGCAATCAACTCATCCGTGAGATTTTCATCCTTGCGGAGGAGTTGCACCGCCATAAATTCAGCATTACCCCCAAGCAAAATATCGGTACCACGACCCGCCATATTGGTGGCAATGGTAACCGTACCATATCTACCCGCCTGTGCCACAATCTCAGCCTCTTTGGCGTGATTTTTGGCGTTGAGGACATTGTGAGGTATTTTTCGCTTTTTGAGGAGTGCTGCAATCTCCTCACTCTTTTCAACGGTCGTTGTACCCACAAGAACAGGTTGTCCTTTCTCGTGCGTCTTTGCGATATCGTCTGCAATGGCGTTGAGTTTGCCATCGTGCGTGGTGTACACCACATCGTTTTCATCTTTTCTTTGTTTGACTTTGTTGGGAGGAATGACCACGACATCCAACTTGTAGGTGCCTCTAAACTCGTTTTCTTCCGTTTTGGCGGTACCCGTCATTCCGGATAGTTTGGCATAAAGTCTAAAATAGTTTTGGAAAGTGATGGTAGCCAAGGTTTTATTTTCTGCTTGGATACGCACTTTTTCTTTAGCTTCAATCGCTTGGTGGAGCCCCTCACTGTATCTACGACCCACCATCACACGACCGGTAAACTCATCTACAATCAACACCTCGCCATCTGCCACCACATAATCGGTATCTCTTTTCATCACATAGTTGGCACGCAAAGCATTGTTGATATAGTGATTGAGTTCTGTATGTTCTACATCAGACAAATTGTCAATGGAGAAATATTTCTCCGCCTTTTCTATACCGGCTTGCGCCAAGTTGATGGCTTTCTTTTTTTCGTCAATCTCAAAGTCGCCGTCGCTCTCAATAAACTTGTTGTTGTCATCTTTGACCTTGACACCCTTTTTGAGTGACCGCACAAACAAATTTGCTTTTTCATAGAGACTGCTAGACTTGCCACCCGCACCGCTGATAATCAAAGGCGTCCGAGCCTCATCAATCAAAATACTGTCCACCTCATCTATGATGGCGTATTTGAGTTTTCGTTGCACCTTTTCTTCTTTGTAGATGCACATATTGTCACGCAAATAATCAAACCCCAACTCGTTGTTGGTGGCATAGGTGATATCACATTGATACGCCTTGCGTTTTTCATCGGGTTTCATTCCAGAGACGGCCACACCTACGGTCAGTCCCAAAAATTTGTAAACCTTACCCATCCACTCGGCATCTCTTTGCACCAAGTAGTCATTGACGGTCACGACATGCACACCTTCTCCTGTCAAAGCATTAAGGTAGGCGGGACTGGTGATGGCAAGTGTTTTTCCCTCACCTGTACCCATCTCTGCAATCCGACCTTGGTGCATTGTGATACCACCATACAATTGCACTTTGTAGTGACGGATTCCCAAAACTCTGCCCGCTGCCTCTCTAACCGTTGCAAAAGCCTCCGGCAAGATATCATCCAAGGATGTGCCGTTTTTAATTTTCTCTTTGAATTCTACCGTTTTGTTTTGTAGTTCGGCATCACTCAATTTTTTGTAACTCTCAGACAAGTCCTAATACGCAGAGCGATATCTTCAATTTTTTTGAGATGTCGCCGATTGTCACTGCCCATTAGATAAGAAATCAGTCCCATAGTTGGAAACCCCTTTTTGACCGTAATGTTGTTGGATTACGACCCAAAATCAATGCTAGTACAAAATACAAATACCACCCTTGGCACAAAGCACAGAGAGTGTGTTTTTTGACTTGGAAATAATTATACCATATTTTGGCAAAATTGTCTATTCTTTTTGGCTACTTTCTGAAATTTTGTTTTCTAAATAATGTTTTTGTAATTTTTGAAATCCATTTGTCCAAATATTGTATTGACTATTTTTGTACACCTTGTTTTTTGGGGATATTTATTTTTGCGCCATCAGGGCACGCAGTTGGAGTGTCGTTTTATAATTTCTCACGGTCACACATTGACTCACCCTTTTTTTGTCCAATTGTTGTTTGAGTGCACTGTTATCAAAAAATTGTGCATCCACACTCCAAAACAAAATTTGTTGCTCTGCTTCTATCTGCTCACCCTCTTGCAAGCAGGTCACACTTGCCAAAAACTCTTGGGCTGTGCCCTCCAAACAAAACACCGCATTGTGTTTGCGAGGACTAGGGGTATCTTGCCGTGTGGTACCTTGTGGAGTGATATCATCACAACCCCACCACAAAGGCTTGCTATCCACCGCATCACAAAATTCTTGTCGCTCCAAAACACAAACCGATATCCTTTTTGCAAACGATTCCAAAATTAGTTTTTCACACAATTCCCGAACGGTTTGTTGATTGTGTGCACTTTCACAAAGCAAGTTCCCACTGTTGATATAAGAGCGGACAGATGTAAAACCGTTTTGTTGCAAAACTTGTTTCAATACTTCCATACTGATTTTATTTTTCCCACCCACATTGACACCTCTCAACAAAAGTAAATATTGATTCATTTTTTCTCCTTTCTCAAAGTTATACACATTTTTTGTAGTTATACACCAAAATGTGTGTAGTTATCCACAAACAAAATGTTTCCCGTGAAACATTGCATACACCTTGGTGGTTGTTGCAATATATTCAGCGTGCAAACAGCAACGGGGAGCCGTGGGAGAATAGATTAAGTTTGCAAAGATAATTTTATCTTTGTTTTAATTTTTTTATTGCACAGTTTGTAAATTTCAAACTCTCGTAACTACTCCATTGTTTCACGGGAAACATTTTATTTATTATAACACACCATCTCCCAAAACACCAACCGTTTCACAGGAAACATTGAATATTTTTTTGTTTCTATAAAATTTTTGAGTTACAAGGTTTTTATTTGGGTTTTTTAAAGTTATACACATTTTGGAGACTTATACACCAAAAATCATCCAGTTATCCACAAATAAAATGTTTCCCGTGAAACATTGCACAAAAACGCTTGCTTTTTTACGGATTATCGTATATAATAAATAAAATGTTTCCCGTGAAACATTTTGTCAAAAATAATAAATGTTTCCCGTGAAACATAGAGGAGAATCAAATGGCTGTAAAAAGAGGATTGGGTAGAGGATTGGATGCTTTGTTTGGTGATAATACGATGGGTGTGAATGATTCAGAAAAAGAAAGTGATTTGTATGAAGTCCCCAAAGATTTGGAAGCGGTACTAAAAAAACATTCTGTTGGATCATTGCTTGGTGAAGTGGATGTAAATGTTTCTGTTAATAATAAAACCACACCTCCAAAAATTATTGCAAAAAAAACCATCTTGGCACCTTTGGGTCAACCTATGGAAGAAACGCAAAAGAAATTTGATGAATACACAATTCAGGATGGTGTGATGGAAATCCCTATTCAAATGATTTTTGCCGACCCAAATCAGCCAAGAAAATCTTTTGATGATGATGCCCTTTTGGAACTCACCAATAGTATCCGCACGCACGGCGTCATCACTCCTTTGGTGGTTGTTAAAAAAGACACAAGGTTTATGATTGTGGCAGGCGAAAGGCGTTTTAGAGCAAGCCAAAGAGCAGGACTCACAAAAATTCCTTGTATTGTCAAAAAATACACACAAAAACAAATTCAAGAGATTGGTTTGGTGGATAATTTGCAAAGAGAAAATTTGAATGCAATTGAAACCGCCAATGCTATCCAGTTGCTGATGGAAGAATATCATTATACACAAGAAGAAGTGGCAGACCGCATAGGCAAAAGCCGTCCAAGTGTTGCCAATACTTTGCGGTTGCTCAAATTGTCGCCCACGGTCATTGAAATGATTCGGAGTGAACAAATGACGAGTGGTCACGCACGCTGCATTGTTCCCATCACAGATGTTGCCGCACAAATTGAATTGGCACAAAAATGTGTGAAAGATAATTTATCTGTCAGAGATTTTGAAGTGCTTGTAAAAAATTATCTCAACCCTCCACCCAAACCACAACCCAAACAAACAGAGCAACCAAGTATTGAATTGGTGGATTTGATCAACAAGATGAAGCGTATCTTTGGTACCAAAGTCACCTTGACGGGCAATGAGCGAAAAGGTCGCATTTCCATAGATTATTTTAGTAGTGATGATTTGGATAGATTTGTTGAACTCGTTGAAAAATTTCAATAAAAATAATGTTATTGTAACAAAACACTTTTGACAACCATCCTATCAAGACTTTTGAATGTACTTTCTTGCCCAACAAAGCAAATCAAAATACACACCTGTGGATATAAATATTATCTTTCTATTAGAGATAATGATAATAGGGTGTGTGGATATGTGGATAACTTTGCGTTTTTATTATATCTAGTGGTGTATTGTGAAAAAAACACTAGATGTGGTGTTTGTTAAGGTGTTTTTGAATTAATGAGAATGTGGATAAGTGAGACCTACTTGTCCACAAAAGGTTTCTTTTGGTGGATAAGATGTTTTTTTGAGAGAAAAACATCTGTTTTTGAAATATTTGGGGTGTATTTTTGGCAAGTTATCCACAATATTCACAAATATCCACAAGTATTTATGCAGTTGTACACAATCAAACCAAAAATAAGGGATTTGACAAAAGTGTTGACAATTGGTTCAATGTATGTTATAATAATAGGAAAAATAATGAGCAAGGTGTGTTGTGATAAAAAATAAAAAATGTTTTTTGTTCACAATGCAACACGATGATAAATAAAGGAAATCATATGGCAAACAAAAAATTTGAAATTATATTGACGGACAAGAGAGTGATGAGAGGGGAACTCTTGGCTGAGCACGCACCTTTGAGTTGTGCCAATTTTGAAAAACTGGTGGCGGCCAAGTTTTTTGACGGGCTTTGTTTTCATAGAGTTATCCCTGGGTTTATGATACAAGGGGGTGGGATGATTTTTGATGCCACCGCCAAAAGTGCTACTCAAAAACTCAGAGAGAAACATTGGAACCAAACGGTCAAAGGGGAGTTCAAATTCAACGGTGTACCAAACCAACTCAAACATACACCGGGTGTATTGAGTATGGCGCGCACCAATGTGATGGACAGTGGTACCAGTCAGTTCTTTTTGTGTGTGGCTGATTGTGTCAGTTTGGATGGTCAGTATGCAGGCTTTGGCAAGTTGAGTGACCAAGAGAGTATTGATATTGCGGTGGCGATTAGCAAAGTGCCCACCACTACGGTTGGGTACCACGATGATGTACCTGTGCAACCCATTGTGATTGAGACCGTCAAATTTGTGGCATAATCTATGGGCACGCAAAAACACCATCACTTTGTAAATTTGCAACGGGATGACAAGGTATCAGAATTTTGGATCTATCTATACTATTATATAACAAAAAGATGCACAACAAATAGTGTCTTTGGGGAACGATATGCATTGGGCAGAAAAATTGGCAGAACAACTCATCAAAAACAAACCCAACAAAAAAGAGTTTGTGGTGGCAGCGGGGATTAGTCCTTCGGGTTCCATTCATATTGGAAATTTTAGGGATGTGGCGACCGCTTTGTTTGTTGCCAAATCATTGCAAAAAAAAGGAAAAAAGGTAAGGTTTGTTTTTTCGTGGGACGAACTTGACCGTATG
>Ga0123357_10005189_pt1 | contig 15546 bp, 9 predicted proteins | sample TergutEmb28metaG_FD_89873 | JGI IMG/M metagenome (GOLD analysis project Ga0123357, IMG submission 89873) | Embiratermes neotenicus P4 segment gut microbial communities from Petit-Saut dam, French Guiana - Emb289 P4 | ecosystem: Host-associated > Arthropoda: Insects > Digestive system > Gut ... | reverse complement strand
GGACGGAGGCACCTGGCGGCTAAAGTGGGAACGTCTAAAGGCAGGGGAAAGCAATGGCAAACTACCCCCAAGAACTTGCCCAGGATGCAGTGTGCCAGAGCCATACCAGTCACATGACTGGGCCCTGGTTCCTGCCAGCCCAGCCTTCAAGGCTGAATACTAATGAATGAATGAATCTGACTGTAAATACAATGGGGACAAGCAGCCTTAAGATCAAGAAATTGTTAAATTTGCTGTTCCCTGTATGTATCTAAGAGATGAATTCAAATGTTCCACAGTGCTCTGTGCCTCTCAAGGCATAACAGGACACAACAAGCAAATTAGTTAGCTCCGCATAATAGCAGCTAATTAGCTAACCCTGCACGAGTTCAAGTCGAAGTCAATTTCTTTCTCCATATGAAAAACATTACAACCAACATGACAATGGTGACTTTCCACAGTAACCATTGACAAACTGTGATCTACACATCACAAAACTGACAATGTATCAATCAAAGAACTTAAGAGATGTTAAATGTACATAATTACCACGAACAACAAAAAACAGTTCCTCGAACTGCAGTACAGGCAAGCTGCCAGCCTCACAGTATATGGAATTTAAATCCTCTCTTCCCATACAACAAATGTTAACTAATTTATGTACTAACATCAGAGACCTACATCTGTATGGTGCTCCCCTGCCCCCCTCCCCCTCACCCCCCCAAAAAAAATTATTTGGACTTCATAAACTAAACTTACCTTAAAACGATACGTAGTTGCAGACTGTAAGTCTGTAAACAGGAAGAGGTTCATAGTTTGTTCTGGGTGGATTGCTTCTTTTGTTGTGCTATTGTTCTGGACAATTAACATGTAATAGTGCACATGGTCCCTCATTTCTTCTGGTGGCTGAGACCAACCAATTGTGATAGAGTTGAATGTTACCCCTTTCACTGAGATCTCTGGCACAAAGTATGGATCTGAAGAGAAAACACTAGTACGTACAAGGCTGGTATTCATGGCACTGGAAAAATGAGGAGATGATCACACAAATGAAGGAGCCCAGCAAAATAAATTCATCTTACCTTTATCTAGAGTCTGGACCCAACCCTGCCATATGTTCTCACCACTCCAGCCCATGGCATTCTTGGCACTCAGTCTGACTGTATATGCTGTATTGGTTTCCGGGGTCTCTATTACATAGCTTGTGTTTCCTCCACTAATTGCTTTCGGATAGAAGGTCCAAGAGCCCGTACCATTTTTCATATGCTTGACAAAAATACAAACATTTCATCACAATTCCATATTTATTTCTGACACATATATGCATTGCCATGTGGTTAACACATATATGCAAACATAGTGAACTGAAAATAATGTAAGTGTAAGCATCTTTATGTTACTAATGCATTTGTAAGCACTTGTTGTACATGGCACAGTACCTGTCATTAATTCAGCACTATTATCTATATTTTATCACTGGAAACATGATACACTGGCCAATACAAATAGAACTCACAAGCCCAAACTGAAACACACACAGTGTGGTCAATTACTTTTTTAACAATGACTGCAATATGAGACTGCATTTATGACAAAACTTCTCTGCTCTTTGGATGAAGAGTACAGTAAATGACACAGTTCTCTCAAATTCATATGCTATGTGGGACAAATGGATACTTCTGAAACTTAAGTTGGGCTGCATGTTAAGCAATAATTTTAGCACAGCCACCAGCAACTGACATGGACAATATCGAATGGCATCAAAAGCAATTTCCTATGCTCCTGCTAGCTGGTGAGAAAAAGAAGCAAGGAACTTTCTTTCTTCAATGACTGTGTTAATATATTTACCTGAATAGAATACTGTTCTATTGGCTGATTTCCATCATCCACTGTCCAATTCAAGAAGATCTGATTCCGACCAACTGCCTTTACGAAATCTATTTTCACAAGTGGTTTATCTGGAAAGAAGACTCTGTCAGACATTTACAGTTAAGAACAGAATAACAGGATGAATATTTGGGAAAATTAGAGATCCCATTACAAAAAAAAAAAAAATCCCTACTACAGATCCATCAATCATAAATCCTGTATGGTGTGCTTTAACGTGATCCTCTATACTTTAAGTCAACACAAGCCCTTCTAGTACAATGTGATGTAAAGAGTCTAAAAGCTGGTACTGGAATGATCACTAATCATACAGGAGCTTGCATGATAAGCACACTCTATGCAGTACAAACTTCTCTGCTCCACTTATATCTGAATACAGCAAATAAATCATTCATATCTATTTTGTTCCTGAAACGCCATGACAAAAGTGTAGTTTTGTTACAATGACAGATCAGTTAGACACTGTCCAGAGTCTGACTAAACATGCAGCATTCTAAAACTGCATGTTTCGGTGTCTGACTCTAGAAAGGCACTGGGTAAAGTTAGAGAGGCCGCCTGACACAACACCAGCATTACTTAATGCAGTGACTCCCTTCACACCATTTTCTACCTCATGACTAGAAAGAGCCAGTCTTTGAAACACAGTGGTTTACAATGTTACATTTTAATGGGAGCAATAAATAACATCTAATTACAATGCCACAGTAATAACATACACATCTACATTTATACACATTTGTTCACAAAGATTCCTACTGTTCTTTGTACACAATGCTCTTATATAAACAAAGAAAAATCTTCAAAAGCAATGCAAAATCATGCCTTAACTCCTTTCCATAAGGCATTTCTCAGTCTCCATATCTGTTGAGCTGGGCAATTACCTTTCTTAGGAGCAGATAATTCCACTACCATGAAGTCACATTATCAGATACATGTAAATCATCAAAATGAATGATGGAATGTATGATTTACTACTGTACAACAAAACATAATAAAGAATCAGACTTAAAATATCACACAACAGCATTCTCGGGTACTTTTTGCAAATAAAAGTATCTGATACAGGTATAGCAGAATTCCTTGAATATGGCATCTACGAGAACTGACAAGTGCTGGGTTCCCAAACAGTAGCCACACTGATTATGTTCTTACAGGTAATTGGTTCTTCATTTCTTTGTATCCTAGACAGATGAAAACGCAATTGTGCGTGCAGTCATACTCACACTGTGGCTTTCACCACTTTCTAACCTCCTGCTTACTCCAAGTTTCTGAGGAACTGTTAAGGCTATGTAGGCTATGTACTTCCTCCTTGTTTACTCAATGTCCGATCTTTGGAAGCCATTATACTAGCAAGATGGGCTTAATGAAGACCCAGTAACACAAGATAAGATCATGTGATCACTACATGTACCAGATGTTATTGATGCTGTAACTTTTGGACCTGGGACTATTTTCCCCCCCAACAGCTGAAGTATCAGGATTTCTGAAGTATCAGCTTCTTGATTAAATAAATTCTACCCTTAATACTAACATTTATGTCTTGTAAGAATCATCACCAGCGACTCAGCATTGCAGGAAGTAGCAGTGAATAACAAATGCAGAGGACGCAAAAAAAAGTGATCACAGACCAGGTTCAGATGCTTGCCCACCAAGTAATGAAGGTGGATGGTGGTGAATGGGAACTTGGTACTAGTTTGGATATAGATTGGTACAGTGGAGGAAGTTGCCATCTGCCTTCAGTACGAATACAGTACTATCACAGCGGCTTCCTGGAGGGACAGTGGGAATCACAAACAACCTTGTTAAGAATAACTAGTCTCTGGGACAAGGTCAGAACATGGGACAGCCCAAATATAAGGGAGGATACTACCCACTCGAATGTGACATTATGATACCCACAGTAATAAAGATATGTACCCAAAACTAACAGGTGCACATCTCTGCTCACTTCACCCTGTGGTCCATACGCCATGCAACGGTATGTTCCATTGTCCTTGCGAGTTACAGGTCCCACAGGTAGCTTCAATTCTACAAGAGTGTAATTAATTCGGTCGACAACATTGTTGAACCTGGGAACAAATCATTCTGTACACTAAGAGAAATGTATGAGTACACTACTCTAAAAGAGCCTTTAAAAAAACCTCATAGGAGATTTGGAATTTTCACAGCACACAAGATTCACATTGTGTTCTCTTGGTTATAACATTGTGTAATCTGGTAAGTGGGTATTTACATCTTGGAACAACACACTGCCTCAATCATGAGCCAGAAAGATGGTGGTAGTACATTCTTCCACATCAGTGGTACTCACCTACAAATTACGCAGTGTCATACCACAGAAAAGCATAATATTGATATTGCAACACCAGCCACAAAACTTGACAATTATGAGGCTTTAGATTACAATGAAATTTTAGCACATTCCTTGTTGAGATTCTATTATGAACGCTCAATTTAAATGTCAACATATGAAGTGAAAGTCAACACATTTTGCTCTTTCTGAATGGGAGAAAAATAAATAAATACACGAACTAGATTCATTCCTAAATGTCAGTGTGAAAATACCTGCTCTCCCTAATTTGGCACTAAAATCCAATACAATTTTCACGTGATATTACGGACCTAATCAAACATCCAGTCCAATTTTAAATTCTCTGAACTGTGCATCGTGATACACACAAGTATCAATTGTATAGCATCAGCAACTAGACTTCTCATAGGATGCATGGTAAAATACTGTAAGCTGCTTGTACAGAACTCTTCTTGATGATGAACAATTACTTGTTCGAAACATGTCAAGGATAATTTAATTGAAATAAATTAAGAAAAAGTGTGCATCTTGTTGGTCTTGCTCACATACCCAAACTAATTCTCATAGAAATGGTCCTTTGAGTCACCACCTTTATCCTCATTTGCAGCATGCACATTCACAACAACAGCACGACACCAGCGACCTCTTAGAACTATACATGATATCCTACCACAATCTTTATTCTCTTACCTATCGATATTACACCTATGCATAAAAACCACTCCTTAACTGTTTTTAATTTTTATTCCACACAAAACAGTACCATTCCCTGCTGGTTCAACACTTCCCTTACAGCATAGCATCTGACCTGTATTCCCACTACATTTAACCTATACTTTACCAACTCTCTTGCGGTTTGCATCAGAGACTCTCACACTTCCAAATCTCATTTTCCATTGCTTATTAATATCATATGAGATAAACATTGAAACGATCTCAACTTACAATCAAAGAGACTATAATGACACAAGCAGTATGCCTTTTGTAACACCACTTGCTGAAGACTACAGTTAGCACGCAATGTAAATATCCAAAGCTTTTTGTTCACAGTTGTGCAAAATTAATGTAACCAGCCTGAAAGGTACATTTCTCACCTTACACACAAAATGATTACTAAATCAAAATTCACTAAATACCAGAAAATGACACAATGACTAAACACAAATTTGACAGGTACCAAAAACATATTTACTAATATAAGATTTCACTGCATTCCTACCAATGGAAAGCTAAGACTTTTTGCTTCAAATCTCCATATGATTCTACAACCTACTGGCAACAGGGACACGTTATTTAAGTGGCTTTGCAAATATCATATAAATATAGTAAGATGATGTAACAAGAAGGCAGCAGTGACAGGCTTAAATCTTACTTTTCAACACCTCCATCAAGCTTCTTCCAATCAAGAGATTCTACAGGATAGCCCTGAATACTGCAAGCCAGTTCCGCCACTTTTGACACTTCGACCTTCACTGTATTATTGCTTACATTCAGCACCTTTGCTGGGACTGAAAGTGAAAAGGCATACTGTAAGAACAGAACCATGGTACACTGGGCAAAATTGTATTTACAGATTACTTAATATGAGAGAAGTGGCAGCCAGTATCACACAAATTAAAAGATTAGCATCTTTAAGTTCATACAACAGCATGTTCCCTCACACGAAAGTGAATATACAACTGTGCAACTTGAAATACCACAGACATTCTAAAGGTGTATTTTGCAATTAAATTTACATTTACTTGCATCAAGCATACCAAACAAATCTGTCAGATACAGTACATAAACCTAACAGTCCCTTTTCCTCCCCCTCAGTCAGTCTTCCACTAACACAGTGCCTACTCAGTATACTCTTAGTCACAGTCCTGGTAACATTACTTAGAAATGCAAATGCTTTGAAGGTCTTGCCATTTCCCATTCCATGCAGATGTGGCAGCACTGCTATGAGGGAATGCACTGGCCTCTGCACACAATTGGTTCAACTGACATCTCTGGTACAGAGATGAGAGACAGAGTACGTGGTGAATCAGTTCACTATGTCCATGTCTGTTTGCAAACAGCAATGCACACTGCTTAAGCACACACTTTTCTACAAGCACTGTGATCCCAGCCTCAAGCGACACTGGTTATGTAACTATTACTCATAGCACAATGTTCTGACTGCTAGTAGCTTCGTTTACTTCCATGGCCCGTCTTTCACATCACATGTTGTGGCAAATTTATCTAATTATCTACCTGATTAACTCTCAAGCAATGTCCACACAATACTACCTGAAAAAGTGTAGCACTTCACATAGTGTTCCAGTGGCAATTAGAAACCTGAGTGTGATAAGAGAAAACTGCCAAGTGCCACAAGACTAAACCAGCTGTATTATGCAAGTGCATAGCTGAAGCACTCAAAATCATTCAGTTGAAGGGTTTTTGCTATTAACAAAGCTTCTAGATGACTCCAGGTTACAACCCAGATTTCCACCTCGGAAAGCAGTTATTTTGTGGCATATGTAGCTTACAAATATTCCATATTATTTTTGTGAGAATGCAAATTCATAATAAAAGATGCGCCACTTCAAAGTCACTCTGTATGGGATTTTACTGTTTGAAGTTTGATTCTTTACCTGTGAAATTAAGATAAACACTCCGCTCCATTTCACCAAATTCATAATTCTCTGTACTGTCCAGGGAGGCATGACATGTGTACTCGCCAATATCGTTACAGCCCACATGCAAAAAATGCATAGCAATGTCCTCCAGCTCTGCACACTTTACCGGGTCTCTAAAAACATGAACCAATCATTATAAAATGACAAAAACTGATATTTTAAAAGAGTTTGAAATGATTTAAAAATAAAACTGCACATAGCACTATATTTAAAATGTTGTCAAAATTCTTGTAAAGCATCATTAAACAATACAAGTAATGCAAATGGCATATATGAGATTGGATCCAAAACTCACAAGACAACCCTCCAGTAAATATGCAATACAATGTGGGGGAGGTAAGGAAGGGGGTGGGGGGAAGTTGCACGTCATGAAAATAAACAATAAAAACATTTATATCAAATACATTAAAATACATTATACTGTGATGGCAGAACTCAGGCTCTTGCATTCACATTGATTTACAAGCAGCCATTTACACTTTCTCATTATGGCTGCATGTGGCACGCTGGAGATGTGACATACAATCTACACGCAATAACAAAACGTCAAAGAATAAAATCATGCAAATTTAAAAAAACTTAATTATTTCCTAATAAAACACATACCTCATTTCTTCTGTGATGTTCTTCCCAGAAAAGGTCCACTGTACAGAAGCAGCACAAGGTTTCACTTTGCAGACAACAGTAGCATTGTTGCAAAATGTCAAATCTGGAGAAATGTACATCTTCAGAATTTCCAATGTTTGCTCTGAAACAAATAAATAAATAAACAAACAATAACTCTTATTATTACACCTTCCACATAACTGGCAATACACAGATAATTTACTTCAACAACTGCACTGGTAGAATATACCTATATGAAAGTTATTCCACATGTTTCGGCTGCGACACACAGCTATCATCAGGAAATACACACAATGGTCATGTTTAATTAGGAAAACACAACATTGCCGAAGGTAACAATATTGTGGTACATAGCATGCCAGTACAGAGTATTAAAAATGTATACAGTGTCTCAAATTACTTTTGTATTCACTGGCATTATACTCCAATAAACTTTTATCTGCTATCAATATCAATTCTCACTCCAAATTTTCATACTGTCTGCTTATTGGGAAAGAAGTTGCTTGGACACAATTTTTATGCTATAATTATACGACAAACCAAAAAAATGCATACTTATGAATATGTTCAATCACATATTATTATTCTTCACCAACATGTTTCGAGCACTCCTGTGACCATCATCAAGGTGCCATAACAAAAATACACTCAATATATCTTTATTAATTGAGTTGTAAATATTTTACATTATTTATTCTATATGTAACAGACAAATATATATGAATATATTGTAATATATTCTGGAATGTACATTTAACCCTTACCTTGGACAATGTTACAATATATTCCGAACTAAACGTGACCCTTATGTGCATTACCTGATGATGGTTAGGTACATCAGCCAAAAAGAGCCCAAATAATTTTATGTACATACACACCATTCTTGTCAGTAAACACAACTCTTGTGTACAACATGCTGAATCAACAGCCAAATGGCCAATAACAGAAGCAGTACAACATACAAACACAAACAGCAAAAACAATATGGAGGACACATATGAAAGAAATACAAAACAAACAAAAGAATACTTAAATACTTCACTAGGACACCTAATGACACACCTGGCACACAGACAATTTTTTAAAAATGCACTATGGTAAAACAAAGGAAAGCCTCAGAGGTTCCAAGCAGGTACATGAAATGAACAATATCCATGGAAGATCAACAGGATTTAGAATTAAAAAAAAACATTAATAACAAAAATGTTGGCAAGTTAATGTCTATTCTCACGCAAAGTGCGTAAACTAACTGTCGAAGAGCACTAGCATAAAAACAGCCAATACTGTTACGGGAAAAGAGTCAATTATAGCAAAGAGTGGCACACTGTTGCTGAATGCATTCAGATTTTTTGTCTGCTGAAGATACTGCAGAACGCACTTACAAAACCAACACATTCACATTCATTTGTTGGTGAACTGACAATGGTTAGGAAATCAGCCTGCAATTTACTTAAACAATAAAAGGGATGCCAAACAAGAAACAGTGACGCAGCTAGGTTTCTTGGCACCCAGGGTATGTAGCTACAATGGCTGTCCCTACAACACATTATAAATTTTAAAAGAATCAAAATTGCTTACTGCGTTCCCATTTATTTGGTTCAATAACTTATAATTTGTTCAGCACAAAAAAAAATTCTTCTAAATTATAATATTTATTTTGTCACCCATCAGACTCTGATGTCTGGGGCCACTACAACCCCCCTGCCCCCTCCCCCCCCACCTGCAAACCCCCTGATGAGGAGTGAATGGAAATACTAGGATACAAATGAAAATTTAAAAATCACATGACCACAAACACACAACACGCCCTTTTAAAGGGATTATTACATATATTTAATACAAGTTTTGACGGACTAAGGCACACAGGCCTGGATATACAAAGTGAAATATTTGACAAAGAAAGTTCTTGGACAGCTGTCACATGGAAAACCAAAAAATGACAGGAAGAAAATACTACAAAGCAGACCTCGTGGCAGTAAAGTGTAAGAATATGAAAATGATAGAACTGACATGTGTTGAACTGCATGTCAGCACTGGCGAATTTTTCGGGTATCATCAACTCCGGGTTTTTATATGTTCCAACCTTCAGTACTATTGCATTCTATAACGCATGTATGGTAAAATTATTATGTCAGCAGTGGTGCTGAAGCAATGTGCAGGGTTAGGAAAAACAGTGTTTCTTGATCGCAAATACCGATCGAAGGGTTTATGGCGACTGCTTCCCAACACGGCGTTCAAGAGTTCGGTTTCCGGTGGCATATCAGTCACTTCTGGCATAATGGAAATGACCACTCACATGCAACCGCAGAATACACTTCTTGCGCGCCGATCGGAGACGACGACAGCGATAGCAAGGATCCAGGAAACACAGATCCACTTTCCTGTGGATTGCATGTGACTGGCTAACACACTTTCTAAAATAAAAAATTTGGCCCTTCACTACGTCCATCCGCAGACAGGTGGGAATTCTAAAATTCCAAATTATGCCTCCTTTACCACTCATACTCGGCTTACAAACTTCTTTTCGATGCATTTCACCTCGATGATAGTGTGCGCATTGTACCTGTCAAGTTTGACGTTAACTCCTACACTGATCTATACCGCAAGATAAAAGTGACATTTTAACTAAAACATACCGCTGAACATTAGAGTTAATTTTTACTCACCCTTTCCCTGCAGCGGTAGTACGAGGCGCGAACACATGCACAGAAAGACAATAATTATTTGCAATTCGTGGGCTTGGCTTCCCAACATGGCGTCTAACCGGTTGTAAGTTCCTACGTTCACATCAGTTTTACAGCAACACTCCAAGTACCAATTCATCCATCTCTTGACTATGCACTTTTCGCGGATCTTCCAAACACTTATTACTACAACATGTTACTCGATGTCGATGTAAAAAACATATTATATACACCTCTGCATTGCACATTCAACCACACTACAATTCCACTAGACCCAAGCAAACAGTGCACTCTACGAGCATGGGTAACTGCCCAAGACAATCGTACACATGGATTACCAACGGAGAACTACGTTATAGGTTGGCAACGTACATCGACGCAGACTGTGCTGCCATCACATACGCCCACCCATGCTTACTGTTCATGGCGAACAGTACAAAATGGTTTGTGGGCCTAACATATGTGTGGTGTCGGAAGTGGTGAATGCAAGGGGGACAAATACCCCTCCAATTTTTTTCCCACCTAACAATAGTTTTTGTGGTTAGATAATTTATGAGGAACAAATAAAAACAAATAGAATTACTTTCTAAACGATTATTTTGATGGTGTAGTGGGTTGTGGGGGAGGGAAATGTGCATTGATTGGTTACAGAATAAATACAAGGTGGTTCAAATATGACCGGGACTGATTTGTGTGTAAACAAGCCGCACTTAGTCCCGGTCATATTTGAACCACCTTGTACATCCAAATACCTAGTCATTTTGCCTACCCCCACACCCAAGAGTTACTAAAGAAGTTACATTCTGTGGTTACACCTATGGCTGCCCACTAGTGAGACGAGTACCTTAGGTTCAGGCGTTACTGTCTTAAACTATGGGTATACTGCAACACAATGTATGCAACTAATTGTTTCTCTGGGCACCACAGTGATCGTGGAATGTAGCAGGAGACATAGGTTTCCTGTGCTATAAAACTGTCATGCAAGATAAGTGAGGGAGGCTGTATATACAGGCATATGCAAATATTGGTAATCAATCTTTTTTTTCCTTATAATAAAACCAACTAGATGCACTAATTTCTCAAATAATTTTTGGAATAAAACTCTACATGTTTCGGACAGTTCCTCTGTCCATCATGAGAAGTTTTTCACTGTACACACAGCAATGGTATATGTCACACAGGTTTGTTGACAGTTTGTAAGCAGGCTCAGAACGGAAATTTTAAATTCCTCACGTAGTAACAGTGCCCAAAAGTAATGAAAAATGGTGCCTTTTTGTATGCAACCACAAACATGGATCATAACATAGCAACTCCTTTATTCATGCTCATTACCCTTACACCATATCCCATGCCAGGTATTCTGCTATCCTCAATACACACAGTAAGCCCAGTTCAGAATATTAAACATTTACAAACCATGGCAGTTATCATTTGAGAGCTGTAAGAAAATCAAAACAGTTTGGAGCAAGCAACTAACACCCTTAATGGATCACTTGCACGAAGTCTAATTGGTCTAGACTGTGTAACAACAGAAATGTTTTTCATAAACCTCATTCAAGACCATGGAAGGAAAGAACTGCATAATAGTGGCCTCTCAAAAACTACAGTGAAACAAAAACAACCCTGTAACACACAAATATTGATGGCAATGCAACAGGGTATAGATTGAGGTTCACTGAAGCTACCCTATAATTAACAAAGTACCATCACACAACAGAAAAATAATACAGATTAGAAACATACAGAGTGAGTGAATGGTTTTAATTCTGCAGACAAGCTGTGTCTGAATACACAGTACGCAAATCAGAATAATTACATGGCGTAGGCAAAACAATAAAGCTCATTTAAACTTTATGTTTACCATTCCAAAGTGTCTTAAGTATAGAAATAAAGGAAAGAATTACAACAGCCAAACACAACAGTATTTTATAAAGTTCTTAAAATATTTTAATAACAATATGGGCTACATGTTTCGACTCACATCGAGTCATCTTCAGGCCCTCGGTTCCAACCAGAACACAAGACAAGGGCATACATAGAAGAACGCTTCTATTTTTATTGACTTAGACTGAGTAGTCGGCAGTTGCATATTGACTGAATCTCAAGATTAAATACATCAAAGGGAACTCGCTTTACATTTCAACTGGCCATCACCAATAATTTTATTCTTACCTTAGCTGACAATAATGAGGAAAAGGGATTTCCAAAATTATCAACAGGAGACAAGAGAATCTACACCTCACACCATCCAGCTTTATTTACATACAATCAGTTATTCCCATCCTACTTCTGATCTGAGTCGTAGTAGTGACTTTGTCATTTGGCATTTCCACGTTTTAATTTCTCTATTTTAATCTTCAACAACTTTTACGATCTCTGTTCTACATGTCTATATACCATAAGAACTGATGTTTTATATTATGTATCATACTTTTTACTCCGTAAGCGTTGGGGAACCCACAACGCAGTAAACATTTGTGTCTGGATCTACATCTTGAGGGCCTGAAGATGACCCGATGTGAGTCGAAACATGTAGCCCATATTGTTACTAACCCTTTGACACCTAATGACTATAGTGGTCGTACCGCACCGCTAACCTCTGAACGCTGCATTTTATATATTTATTCAACAAATAAAGGTACTGAATATTTTAAACACGGTATATTCTCTCCGTTTTTTCCTCTTCAAAATGCAGTTTGTTTCATAATTCTAACTTATTTGGTTCCTGTATTATTCATATTTTATATAGAGGGTACGCCAAAATTAAAAAAATAATTCCGGCGCCAAAAGGTTAATATATTTTAAGAACTTTATAAAATACTGTTGTGTTTGGCTGTTGTGATCCTTTCCTTTATTTCAATAAAGCTTATGACAGCAAGTTCAGGAAGAGACAAAGAAAGAGGAAGACAAGAGAGAAAATCCTAGTAGCTGTACACACCAGATAAGCCAAAACCATTGTGTGCATTAACAAAGGAGGGATTCTTCCAAGCTCTACCATAATAAGAAACTGCTGAATTGTCTTCAATACACTAGAAGAAGCAACAAAGTCTGCTATCTATACAAGAATTGTAGAACCTCTCCATGGTTCATATGAACCTCTTTGACTCACAGAAAGTTCAACAAGTACCCAGGCTTGTAGCAAGAAAAGTACAGTATGCAGTGTGAATGAGACAAAACTCAGCACTACTCGGCAAATACTTGCACTAATGTGCAAGGCTCTACAGAAACCTCTTCCTCATCTTCCAGATGCATAAAAGGAGTTTCCTTTGCATCTAAGATCTTAAAGTGAGCAAAAAAACTCATGACATACAAAAACAAGACCCAGAAACTGATGGAATTATCCTTTCTAGGTTGCCAAGAATCTGTAATATTATGATAAATTAACAAAACATGCCAATAATGTAACTGGAAATACATTGTGTGAGTATCTTTTCCCGCCGTGAGAAAAATAAAATTTACCTTTTACACATAATACAGTTTGTCTTAATTTGTATCCCTGTGCATGGCTTCTTCATCACATGGCAAGCCTGCACCTGCCAGGATATCCTTTGATAGCTGTGGCAGTCAAGACTATGTTAAAATAAAGGACTTGCAGTTATATAGAAAACACTGTAATTAAGCACTTTGCCATTCTGTACAACTCTATCAAAATAAAGATAATTAAACATAGCTGCAGAGAAGGCAGTAACATGTAACAAAGTCAAAGCATCAATCTCTAATAGTATAATGCACAAAACAATTTTTCAGTTATTATAAAATATAGACTGAAGTGCATGATAAAAGTTCAGCACTTGCAACCAAGAAAAAATTTAAAATCATATGGGGCCAACAGCATACAATATAAAATAATATACATTCCCTGGCACAAATATACAGTAGGGATCTTATGTTTATTGGACCGTGCATCATCTTGATAGTCAAGTAAAGAGAGACCAACTTGATGTCACTTGTTTTATTATTACTTTATTCAGTGCTTAACATGTTTCGGATGTTAATACATCCATCCTCAGGAGCTTGCGACTAATTCTTTGAGTTACTTCATGGGTTGTATCTGGTTCGATGTGTCTTGGTGTTACGTTGCAGTGTGGCTGTGGTGGTGTGGTATCCGTATGCAGGCTGAAGCGCTATGTGCTTCAGCCTGCATACGGATACCACACCACCACAGCCACACTGCAACGTAACACCAACACACATCGAACCAGATACAACCCATGAAGTAACTCAAAGAATTAGTCGCAAGCTCCTGAGGATGGATGTATTAACATCCGAAACATGTTGAGCACTGAATAAACTAATAATAAAACAAGTGGCATCAAGTTGGTCTCTGTTTACTCAACTATACAGTAGGGATGTTAAACCCACAGCCCAAGGCCACATGCAGCCCATCAGATTGTGTTATGTGGCCCAATGCAACATTTGATTATGTACATATACTATAAAACATTACAAAACAGTACAAAATAAGGTAGCGGTGTACCAAATATTCTGATTTTTACACATGTGGCCTGTGAACCAGCCTACAGAAACAGATGTGGTAATTAGACACCCTTGACAGGCAACATATTTGTCAATATTACATAAATAATGTATACAAGTATTAGGAAATAATGATCTTATTATTAAAAACAATAAATTATTTAATAGAAAAATAGCAACATGGTTACACAAGTACTGTCACTATTTACATGCCCGTATACCTGACATATATGACCAGTTCTACTGTACAGCCACACACTCAGGTTAGTGTCAGTGACTGTATTGGCAGCTTACAAACAGATTTGGTGTTTATACTCTGCAGAGTCCAAAAGAAAATGTGTACCATAATACCACTAGCCTATTACTGTTAGTATATACTGACAAGTAAACAAATGGGCACTGTTACCGACAAACAAGTTTTATCAAATACAAACAATGCAGACAGTAATGTACAAAACACATTAATCCTGCAAGGGGCATATGTGAAGGGGGAAATCTTGCACATTTACTGAACACATTCTAAGTCAACTAAAAGTTTCAAAACCTAAGTTGAGTCAAATGGAAGTTGGCACATTTCCCTAACGATCTCCTTTAGTCATTGATTCTTTGCCTTGAATCTGCAAATATTTTTTATTCAACTCCATCACAGCAATTATAGTGCTGTGATGGTAAGGCATGTAGTCAAATTCTGACATGTTTTGTATCATGCATATGACAGATCAGATAATTTTCACTTGATTGGTCACGAAGGCAGTAGAAAAGTCTAAGTTCTGTACTAACCAAGTGTGATGACTAAGCCATGTGGCCACCAAATGTGCATGTGTCCACCAATACTATTCGAGTGTACTTGTTAAGACTTAAACATTACATTCAAGTAGCTACATATATTTTCAACACAATAACCCCTTCCAAATGATAAGCT
>Ga0123357_10005188_pt1 | contig 15546 bp, 12 predicted proteins | sample TergutEmb28metaG_FD_89873 | JGI IMG/M metagenome (GOLD analysis project Ga0123357, IMG submission 89873) | Embiratermes neotenicus P4 segment gut microbial communities from Petit-Saut dam, French Guiana - Emb289 P4 | ecosystem: Host-associated > Arthropoda: Insects > Digestive system > Gut ... | reverse complement strand
GCGCACAAACACTCCCGAACGTAACAATGGGTATATTCGGCACGTAAAAACTCCCGGAAACATTTTTTTTAAATATTCGGTTCATAAACACTCCCGAAAGCGTAAGAATTTTTATATCCGGCACACGAAAACTCCCGAAAATAATTATTCTTCTATTCGGCTCACAAATACTCACGAAAACGTAAGAATTTTTATATTTAGCGCACAAACACTCCCGAAAAAAACAAGAACGAAAATATGAAGCCGCACGAAATCAATCCAGAGACTGCCGGCCTGTATGCCTAGGTCCTACAATATATTAAATGGGGAATGGTATAAATTACAAACTTATGAACTTTGTGTTGTGTTGGAATCAGAAAATTGTAACGACCAACTAAATGTATTCCTCGAATGGATGACGCGATGTGCATATAGGATTATGTGGAAAAACCTATTCAAAAATAGTAACTTAAGAGCACGACAATATAAAAATAAAATGGAATACGACTGCCATTGAGGGAACTGGACTGATACCGTTCAAGCCTTTGAATGGCTAATTTTGTCATAGGGATTGTGATGTAACCTCTTTCTACTGGGACAAAGGATGTTCTTTATCAGTACTCTACAGTTTGTAGCGATATACATTTTTAATAATAATAATAATAATAATAATAATGCCTAATTCTAAGGTGTGGAATCCTTATTAGTTCCTGAGCTAGTCATAAAATTCCCCGAATTTTATGAGACCAGCAAGTTTAGTATTTTATAATAATAATAATAATAATAATAATAATAATAATAATAATGGACTGCTCCTCTTCCATCGTAACTTTTTTGATACTACCTTCCTATCAAAACCCACTACATTTTCTGTGCATATTTTTACTGTTTATTTAACTCTCATAAGCATTATTCTACATCTATAACAATGTTTTATTAGGAAAGTAGGCATTTAAACTTCACCCTATAATATGCCATGAAGACACAGCGGCACAGTAAAGGCAACAATTCTCTTCATTCTTAACCTCGGCTCTATATTGGAATGGATGCTGTATTAGTACAACTTAATTTCCTGTAACCTACCTCTTCGTTTTTATTCAGCCACTTTTTGCTTACAAATCCCTTTCTATTGCTTGTTTCTGGACAGCTCAGCAGTATCTTTGCTTAAGCATAACGTGTATCTTCGTATTGTTTCTAATTCCTTCCCGTTTCCAGACTGCTGCTAACAAACACGCTATTCCTTTTCTTTACTTCGGGGTATAACATTCAAAGCACGACATCTTACCCCAACTTAAACTCATACCTCCATACAGTGCTAATAATTATTTGTTTGGGAATATTCTTGGTGAAAGACGTGAGAGTGTAAAACGTATTGCTTCAGACCGGTCGCGGGGAAGTGGTCAGTATCAGACCGGCTAACTCTAGGGTCCAGTACCAGAGTTTGTGAGGTTGAAACATCGGAAACATTTCACAGCCAATATCAATTGGGTTCCGGCTGAAGACTGGAAAGGGGGAATAGGTGCAGCGTTGCGTCAAAGTGGGATATGCAATTGGCAATAGAAGGTTAAGTCTGTGCAGTAGCGGCATATCCTAAGCATGATTACTTGCGTAGACAGATCGAGGTATTTTGATATGGTAACGGAGTTTCTTTTAGGGAAATCTCACGTCCACTGAAGCTATGATGATATCTTTACTTTGGGAACACTGCACAATCAGACTACAAAATATGGCACGACAGACGACAGCACCATAGAGGGAAACATATTAGTAAATGCCTTGCAGGCATTTTGTTTCGTAAACTGTTACAGAAGAAAACCGCTAGAAATTTGAGACTAGACGAGAATTTACAGAAAATCAGCAATGATTAATTTTAGGTTTTTTTGCAAAATGTTACAGAAGAAAACCACGAGAAACACAAGACGGGCTGAGAACATGTTACACAAAAGTATTCTTGACATTGCAGTGGAGTTTATATTGGAATATGTCAGTTAAGAAAACCACAAAGATTATAATAAAACTTGAAGGACCTTATACAGCTGTCGTATTGAATTTTCAATAACGTTTATTCTGGAATTTGTTACTGAAGAAAGCCAGAAGAAATACCTCCATAGCTGAGAACGCCTTACACATAAGCCATACTTGAATTCCACTTACGTTTCGTTTTGGAAACTGCCAATGAAAAAACTAGAACACAAGAATAGATGAGAATGGATAATAGAAGAGTGATATTAATAGTTCAATAAAACTTTATTTTGGAAACAGTTAATAGGGAAAACCATCAGGAACGTCAAAAGTACTGAGACCGACTTAAAATTGTATTAAAACTATATTATGGGAAACCGTACTGAAAAGCAAGGGACATGATCCTGACAAGGCCTTGTAGCAATTTCATTCCAGTAAACTTCGCAATGATATTACATTTGAGGAATTGTAATGAAGAAAGCCACAGAAATACCAGGAGGACCGAGAATATTATGTACGCTGTGTCCTTTTGTACTGCTATAAATTCTCACGTTGCTCTGCGTTGCCAAGTACTACCAATACTTTGCTGTGACATGCGCATTCTGGCTCGGGCCCTGAGACAAATGTTTCCGTGGAATGGACTCGCTTACAATTATTTTCTTGTTGTTTATACATTCCTAATTTATTGTGACATTTTGTTCCGGAGAATTTAGTAAACGTTATTTTCAGTATCGGCCACGACTTACTGAACCAATGGCAGAAATTGAGAAACTGTAACGTAAAAGAAGCTTGCTTCACTCAAAAATAGAATTTTTACCAGAATAAAAATCAAATGTATGGAAATAAAATTTAAGTAGAAAATAGCATTTTTAGGTATGAACATAATTAGGTTTTAAATAAGAATTGGGTTCAACCTAAATAACTAGGCCTAACTCCGGTTGACAATGGATGCATGTGGATGTACAGATCGTGTTAGTTAGTTAGAAGTGCCGGCCATGCAGAGAGTAAAGAGACCCACAACCAGAAGACCGAATTTTTAGTTTATTTAGTTTTTTAGTAGAGAAAAATAAAGTTTGGTGATTTGTACCATCCATATGCATGTTGCCAACGTAACATTGTCATTTATTTCGGCGCCTGTGTTTCGCAATACCACTCTTACACAATTCATATAATCGAGAAACCACTTCGTATCAACAATCTTCAATTAACACCAGTAGTAACCAAGTATTTAGCAAACAATTTATGATTGCTTTGGCGGTGGTGCTATCAGAAACGGATTTTACCTTAGAAAACAAAATTTTGTTTTTATGGCGAGGTCCACGTTTAGCACTGACATTTACTATTTGATGACTAGGGCAACGCTAATCGTATGGTGAATTCTACACATTCGTCTGTCATAGTGGCATTTCCTACCCAGTTTAACACAAAACCATATCAGTTCCAAAATGAATTACTTGAACATTAAAATTAGTATGCCATGATTAAGTTTATTAACATTTTCAAAATGAATTATAAATACTTAAGTTTTCTCAAGGTACCGCGTCTCGATACTGACTGTGGAGCTTTGTGTCAGTTGTGTCTTTTGCCAAATTACAGCGAAGATATGCGTGAAATTATTGTGAAAACTATAAAAAAAAATTGCTGTGTAACCGGCTTTTATCTGGCTTGAAAGCCTGAAGGAATTTCCCCATTAATTATTTTCCAATTAAAAAAAATTGTAGCTATACCGTTAATTAACAACATTCTATTTAATTCACGAACTATTTAATCATATCGTATACGTCAGTTGGTTCGCTGTAATGAAATTCAGAAATAAAATTTCCGTTAACTATTTCATTGCGTCTGAAATGTTTCAAAATACCTGGACGTAAGTTAAGTACACAGACAGAAGGCAGCAAAGTAGATACCACAAGACACATCCACTAAAGCTTCTTTCATTGGACAAAGAGAAGACATTTTTCACAAGCGAAACAACACTGCGTGTTTCACATATTTATTCCATATATTGGAACAGAATGTGCCGTAAGGAAATATCTGAGAAAATGAACTGAAGAAAGTCACGAAATATGATAAGGAGAATAAGGTTTTATCTCTTAAGGTCACTAAGAGGGCAACTGGCCCTAAACCGGCGACGTATGATGAGGATGTAAGTAGAGTTTCAAGCGTCGAATCATTTGAGCTTATGGGGAAAAGACTGCAGTGAGATATTTACATTAGAACTGTGGCACTAGGGTAGATGAACAGAGAAACAATGCCAAAAATATCGACCAGGAGAACTCAAAAATCAAGGAAGACTGATTATAACAAAATCAAAATTTCATAACGTCATTCTGATCACATAACAAATTCCCATTGCTTGAAGTACAGTGACGTATAGCAGCAACGGAAGCATCGTCTGTACCACGTTTTTGATGAAAACGATAGGTGTTCCATATAAACATAAAAACGGTAGAAGCTCAAAATGAACACCCTGAAACATGGAGTTTGTATAGATTGCAAAATAGGATGCGGAGATTGTGATTATATTATGTAAGGTCACAAACAGACCAACGGAAACTAAACACGTGAAAAAGGGCGACAATGAAGAAGCAAAGTTTGGGTACTTCGAATTACGCAGTGGGACAAGGAGGGAGGGAAGTAGGTAGGAGATTTACTGTTGTTATTTCATGTTAATATCGTGACATTCACAGGAAAATAACAGGTCAGTTGTCAATATATCGGCAAAATGAAATTTGAGATTGTAAAACCCAAAGCCTAGCGAAATGCACCACTGGGTACTAATACGAACACTATCCTACTTCCCCTATCTCAGTTTCTTCCTATTCATGCCATGAAGGCATATGGAGTCAATAGATGTATAGTTCCACGCATTCTTAATTACATATCCAATAAACTATTTATTGTTTCTGGATATATTCGCATGAGGAAGGATATATAAAGTAGTATGTCAAAACTCCAACTCAGTAATTCGCAAAATAACATATTACTAATATTAATATTATCCTGTTTCCTCTATCTCATTTTAATCCTGTTCATGCCATGAAGGCATACGGGGCAGTAGATGCATAGCTCCACGCATTCTTAGCCATATATCCACTAAAGTATCTATCTACCTATATATCTAGCCATCTATCTATTTATTGCTTGTGATAAATTCGCATGAGAAAGAATATATAGAGTATGTATGTCAAAATTCCAAATCAGTAATTCGCAAAATAACATACTACTTATATTATCCCGGTTCCCTTATCTCATTTTAATCCTGCTCATGCCATGAAGGCATAGGGGGGCGGTAGATGTATAGCTCCACGCATTCTTAATCATATATCCCCTAAAACATCTATCTATTATTTATCTATCTATCCGTCTATCTATCTATCTATCTATCTACTGCTTCTAATATACTCGCATGCGGAAGAATATATAAAGATAAATGTCAAAACTCCAACTCGGTAATTCGCAAAATAATATGCTACTAATACTAATATTATTCTTTCCCCTATCACATTCTAATCCTGTTCATGCCATGAAGGCATATGGGGGCAGTAGATGTATAGTTCCACGCATTCTTAACCATATATCCACTAAACTACCTACCTATTGCTTCAGATATATTCGCATGATCAACAATGCACAAACTAGTACGTCAAAACTCCAACTCAGTAATTCGCAAAATAATATGCTACTAATATTAATATTATTCTCTTTCCTCTATCTCATTCTAATCCGGTTCATGCCATGAAGGCATATGAGGGCAGTAGATGTATAGCTCCACGCATTCTTAATCATGTATCCACTAAACTATCTATCTACCTACCTATTGCTTCAGATATATTCGCATGAGGAAGAATGCACAAACTAGTACGTCAGAACTCCAACTTATTTATTCGCAAAATAATACACCATTAACACTAATATTATCCTGCTCCCCTATATCATTTTATTCCTCTTCATGCCATGAAGGCATATGGGGGCAGTAGATGTATAGCTCCACGCATTCTTAATCATATACCCGCTAAACTATCTATCTACCTATTGCTTCTGATATATTCGCATGAAGAAGAATATACAAAGTAGTGCGTCAAATCTCCAACTCAGTAATTCGCAAAATAATATACTACTAATACTAACATTACCCTTTTTCTCTTATCTCACTTTATTCCTTTTCATGCCATGAAGGCATTTGGGTGCAGTAGATGTGTAGCTCCATGCATTTTTAATCATATATCCACTAAAATATCTATATATTATTTATCTATCTATTGCTTCTAATATATTCGCATGCGCAAGAATATACAAAGTATAGATGTCAAAACTCCAACTCAGTAATTCGCAAAATAATATACTACTAATACTAAATATTATCCTTTTTCCCCTATCTCATTCCAACCCTGTTCATGTCATGAAGGCATATGGGGGCAGTAGATGTACTGCTCCACGCATTCTTAATCATGTATCCACTAAACCATCTTTCCACCTATCTACCTACCTACTGCTTCAGATATATTCGCATGAGGAAGAACGTATAAACTAGTACGTCAAACCTCCAAATCAGCAATTCGAAAAATAATGTACTGCTTACACTAATATTATCCTGTTTCCCCTAATCTCATTTTATTCATGTTCATGCCATGAAGGCATATGGAGGCAGTAGATGTATAGCTCCACGCATTCTTAATCATATATCCACTAAACTATCTATTGCTTCTGATACATTCGCATGAGGAAGAATATATAAAGTAGTACGTCAAATCTCCAACTCAGTAATTCGCAAAATAATATACTACTAATACTTATAGTATCCTGTTTCGCCTACCTCATATTTAGCTGCTCATGCCATGAAGGCAATGGGGGCAGTAGATGTATAGCTCCACGCATTCTTAATCATATATCCACTAAAATGTATCTCTATTTATTGTTTCTGATATATGCGCATGAAGAAGCGTGTATAAAGTAGTACGTCAAACCTCCAACTCAGTAATTCCCAAAATTAGAATCCATTACAAATCCGGTAATTAACAAAAAATAGTTCCCTTGCCAGGATTCGAAATAGTTGTTTAGGGGATACAAGTCAGCAACACGACAATCATGCGTTTGGTTTGTTCCATTCAGTAAATTTGTAAATGTGGGTGGAAACCTATTTAATTCTACATACCGTACACAACAGCATTGCAATTTCAGAAAACGTAGTGTAAGTATAACTGTTATACGCGGATTAATACACAAGGAATGTTAAAATGTAGATTCATGTAAATAATTACTTTTGTAACTCATATTCTACTTCGCGTTTACTTACGTCTAGCATAAACACAAATTAAAACCTGAAGTGCAACACATTTGACTCGAAACGTTGTACCAAAAATGCGGACTCACTGCGATAACATTCACAACGACCACAAAGTTACGTCCTGTTCAATACAATTCTGGGAAGCGCCAAAATCGTATTTAATGTCAACACGCCAACAAGCTTATTTGGTTTCAAACTGGCTTACTGCAAATTAATTAATACAAACTCATATATACTTGCTAATTAGGGAGTAACTTCACCTTAATATGGCGGCCCTGGACCTACCCCCACTCGCAGCTAGCTACATTGCAACCTGCAGACCGGCAGCTTATCAACACACATCCGTTCTCCACGAATGCCACTGAACTTATGCGCGGGTTTAGGCGGGAATCAGTGCTATACGTAACGTCTTCCCTAAAATGCGGCGCGTGTCAAGGTCAATGAATCGCAGTGGTGGAATGCAAAAATTAGTTAACGTCTGTAACGTAAAACATGAGCACATAAGATGAGAAAGGTCCAAAAATTTCCCTGATAATCCTCGTAATCTGAAATAAGGTTTTTTTTATTAAACAAAATGTTCCAACGTTAATACTTTAATTAAACTTTTATTGTGATCTCTTCCGATGCGACACACGATTTGCCGTTTAATGGAAGATAAAACGCTCAGAATATCTGAAAATAAGCCATACACTTTAACTGAGAGTTGGATAAATCTCGGCTAGCAGTTTTAAGGATCCACATGACAAACTAATTGGTAGACTAACACTAGGAGTACGCAAGAAATTTTACATATTTTCGGCTGTAAATGCAAGGAAATTTTGACAGACAATATTAAGACTGTGGAATCGTGATAGCTCAGTCAGGCTAGTGACTAGACCACGGGATGGCCGTTAGGAATACCTGTTAGATTTCTGGCCCAATCAGCATCCTCCTCGATGGGTACCGGAAGCCTTGTCACAGTGATTTTGGGGCGTGAGGGTGAACATTTACCTCCTGAGGTCAAGAAATAGTGGGGGCTATACCTTCACCCTCCACTGCCACGCAAAACTTCAATGGTGTACAGGGGCAACTTTAATATTAAGTCTATTCGAATCATGTCTGGGATTAGCAATCACAAATTGTTTCGCCCTTAGCCAGTTCCTGCCTTCACGTAACGAAAATTCTGCAAGACTCCAGTCTTGTTACTCATGCTCATTTTTCTACACTCTTTAGAATAACAATTGTCTGGGTGTACTGAAATATGACTAATACTACCAACTGCACGGAATTTAATATCCAAATGCTGCTGAGTAAAATTTTGAAGGCCACTTTGTGTCAACGACCGAAAATAAAATTCTTGCCACGTTATCAAACACATGGTATGTTCATGCTGTTTTTCCCAGTTTGTCACAGCTGCCACCATATTCAAAGGTAAAGTAACACAGACTATGAAGATGGAAGAAGAAGGCCTCTACGAAACGTTTCTATCAATATACATAAATAACACTGTGTTACTGGCACTCAGAACACCACAGTTTAAACACGTAAACGCTGTCGAGGTGGCTAAAATGTATGCAGTACGGTCCAAAATTTTAGGACTGAATTTTTTTTTAAATCGAAGACACATGAGGAAGACACAGACTTTCTTAAATTCAAAATAAGTTCCATTGGCATATATACAGGCTTTTGCGAGGTCGTACAATTTCTGAAAAGCTGCCGAAAATTCCTCTTTTTGAAACTTCTTTAATTTATCAGTTACGGCTTCGTGGATCTCAGCAAAATCCGCATTTTCAACTTGGGGAAGAGAAAATAGTCTGGCGGAGATAAATCTGGAGAGTACGGGGGTGATAAAGGGTTGTAACATTTTTGTGGTTCAAAAATTGGGAAACACTTGCAGCTTTGTGGGCGGGCGCATTATGGTGCAACAAGAAAAAATCTCTAGAGCAGAACGCAGCCGGACGAACCCGTTGAATGCGCTTCAGGAGGCGATCCATTACTCCTTCATAAAATTCTGCATTTACTGTTTTTCCCTCTGTTACGAATTCTTCGTACACTACGCCTTGAGAGTCGAAAAAATTATCAACGTGGTCTTGATGCGGGACCTTTGGAATTTCAGTTCCTTCGGCCGAGGGGATATCTCACCAACCCATTCAGAACTCTGTCGCTATGTTTCGGGGTCATGGGCAAAACACTAGGTCTCATTTCCCTTAATAATTTTGTTTAAAAAATTTTGTTTGCATCAACCATCGCGGTAATGTCTTGGCAAGAAGTGACTCGATCTTCCCTTTGCTCAGGTGTCAAGGAGTGTGGAACAAAACTTGCACACAACTTTATCTTTCCCAAATCCTCTTTCAAAATCCGAAGAACTACAGTCTTGGGGATGTTCAAAGATTCTGCTATTATTCTTGATGCGATTTTATGGTGATTTTTGACCAAATCATTAACAGCAGCAATGTTTACCTCAGTTTGATTCGATTTTGGACGGCCACCTCTCTCGTCATCTCGTCCGTCTCTAAATCGAGAATACCACCTAAAAGCGTTTGATCGGTTCAGAGCCCCATTCCCATAAACCGTTTGCACCAATTCTAGAATTTCTGTCGCAGATAGACCGACTTTGAAACAAAATTTTATGTTCATTTCCGCCATCCATGACGTATATAGAAAACTGGCTTTACAAGTTATAATTCGTACACTGTCGAAGATAAACAAATGAAACTCAGCGTGTGAACAGATGTTGGTTGATAGTACTTAGTTAGTGGGTTGGCCGATCGATAGCTCAAGCCTGTTATTTAAAGAAAAATGAGTCCTAAAACTTATGAATCACACTGTGAATGTAAGACTAAAGCCTGCTGACTGCGCTTGGATTCAAGTCACTGTAGGGGTATGGAAGCGTTTTTTGATCAACGCTTCAACAAAAACACTACAGTCCAGTACACATTCCTAGAACAATCGCAATAACAGCTTGAGATTACCCACTGACCTCTATCGTCTTTCCGAGTTTCAATATATCCGGAGGGGGCGGGTTAGTTCACTGAGTACTGGGCTACAACGTGCACGACCAGGATATCTGGATTCAATTCAAGGCAGGGGACGAATTTTCTCTATTCTCCATATTACGCCTAGCCAGACGGCCCAGGGGCTCACACAGCTTCATATTCTGTAGTTAATCCGTAATCCTCCCCCGATGGTAAAGCTTCCTTGTTTTTAAGCTACTCACTCGCAAACATTTAGTGCCGATATTAATAATGTATGGAGTTATTTCTCCACTTCCTCGTATGTCTTCTTGGCTTGGTCTTTAGGCAACAAAAACTCAGTTTTGCCATAGGCATTTGTAGTTTTGTTTTATGGAATTAAATAGCTTTTTATTTTATTGGAATATTTTAATTACGTGACTGTTTTAATAGGCTAAGTTATAATTTACAACAACCCTCTTACCACTGACGTAAAACCATTTTGTTGCGGTGTGAGCACCTCAAGTAAATTTACTGTTAAGTCTACCTGTCGCAGTTACGTAGTACCTTATTCTAGTTTAACACCATCCAATTACTGTTTGTTTCCGATAACCTTAAATGTTTTGTTTTCCTTAATATGCTCCCACGTATGTTTAACCATAAAAGTTTAAGGACATCTTGAAAATAATTTTTGTTGATGCAGTGAGATTATATGTAGGGCCATATACAAGAGTGCATTGAAAGATGAAGTACACTAAGTAAATGAGAGGGAAATCCGCCACTGCATTTCTTTCCCTCCAGACAAGCATAAGTCACCAAAACCACTCTCCCCACCCCAATCACTAGAGACATGCGGTGGTGGATACTAAATTTTTCATACATGGCAGTACCAATGAAACAAGACGAAGGCCCTTAATATGCGAAGCAAAATGTACGAAAGGATGTATTCTTATTTATAGACAGGCAAGAAACCAACGTATAACATTTATTATAATTATATAATACTAACCCTCAACGTTTGTTGATACAGGCATCCATACAGAAGTCCTTGATCGGTTGCAAATTGTGTAGACCTTACTCATTTATTCTTGGTTTATGTAGCAGAGCTTGTAGTAGCACGAGATTGTGGTGTGTCGAATGATCGCTTGATTCATAACTGATTAATTAGAAAGGATTTGGAAGGAGGCGATTGTGGCCCAATTTGAGATATTATCCCGGGTTTTGGTTGCAGGCACTAAGGAAAACCATGACCTCTGGAATAAGAAACAGTAGTGCATACAACTTAACCACGACATTTTATACGTATCTCCACTTGTTGTACAGTGTTCCCGCAGATCGAGGAGCATTGTATTACCTCTAAATGGCCTCCTTTAAAGTCTATAATCTCTTAAATACTGTAGAATCAGAACTGTCTTAGGAAACCGGTAATTATATTTTCTGACTTATACTACTGGTAAATTATGCTACCTTTTAAATTAATCGTCGGAAGACTGAAATTCGTCTGAATAGCTACGCCTTAATTTTCCAATTCATAGTAAACACAATTAATGCTGACTCCAATAATAATAATAATAATAATAATAATAATAAAGGGGCTAAAATATTCAACTCTTCTAATATGAAAGTACTCCATTTGGACTTGACGTACTTGTTTCCATTGACCTGCTATCCTCATAACCCATCGCCCTAAAATCTTTCATATGTTATTCTTCCATCCCTTGCAGGTCTTCCAAATTAAGGTTTTCCAAAAGATTTCCTCCCCAAAATTTTGTGCGCACTTCCCAGACCCCAATAAAACAATTAGCGTCGTTAAAGATGGGGTCATTAATTTCCATAACCATCTCCAAGACAACCTCAAATCTCATACTATGAATGACAGTGATGCCACCATGATCAGTAGCTTCAACTAGACTAGGCGTTGTGTTGCATGCAGGTGGTCATTGGACACTTTAAAACACTTTCGGATTCCGCACAGCTGGCTGATGGGTGAGCGAGCTGTTTAGTGACATCGGTCCGGCCGCAGCCATGCTGTCTGGCAGCTCTAGACGACGTGCAAGTGCAGAGAGTTGGGACACGTCATGGTGACTATGCGCATTATTAATATACAGATATATGAACATTCAGGTCCTAGCTCGCAGTAAACACACTACTGTTCATTCCATAGACAAACTGGTTGATGTTGTTTATCAAAATAATCCCTGTTTATTGTCACAGCCACTCTGTAGATAAAATACAAAGTTTATAAGTAATGAAACAAGTGATACATGTAGTTGCCACGAAGTTTTAAAATTGTGTGAATGTGTCTATGTATGCGCTAGTACGTGGAAGCATACATGTGTGTGTGTGTGTGTGTGTGTAATTGTACTTGTGATATTTTTCTAGAACTGTAAATTTCATCATATGTGGTCCTGAACCTAAAATGTGGCACTAAAATGACAATGTCTGTAACCAGCACGTATTTCAGATCTAGTTCCTCACTTCTTTGAGAGGCAAAATATGAAACATACTACAAAATCGGTGGAGAAAGGGTGTGATATAAAATGCTGTGCGGGTAAAAAACATACTGCACGTCGTGTAAATTTTCCTTTGACATTTCAACCCACACGTCAGCCGTTCTTAATATTTTTTGTACAGGATTTGAGGTACTCACTCTGGTTAGGATACGTAACGCTGTCTCGTTTTATGCATTAATTCTGTGGTCTATTTTACGACAGGTCCATAGCATCTTCCAAACCGATTTCTCCACAGAGTGCGATCTAGTGCATCCTCTTTCAATTTACAGACCCTTTTTTGGGACACCTTTTAGTCTGGTACTGATTATGAAAGTTTTGGAGCTGCATTAAAGGAGTCTACATTCACAGGCTATCTGAAGATGCAGGCAGTATGTTCCGATGCAAACCCTCTGAACCTGCTAATCAGATTTCATGGTCCCATATCAATTTTGAAATATTCTATGATTTTGAGAGCGTTTTTTGACTGGGTGGACAGGATGTGGTATGGTAGTAAGCTGCGTTACCTATATTGGGCTATATAGTTCTAAATACTTCACCAGGTGGTACACTCTACCTGCACACACTAATCCATGCCGACAGCAGGCGGGTATGCGACGCAGATAACAAAAGCTATGTAACCGATAACAGTCTGTGTGAGGTAGTAATCTGTGCTTCTACGTCCGTTACCTTATAGCCAATACCCTCGCATAAGCTTTACCGCAGTTTCGTATCGTCGGTATATTTCTGACTACGGATCATTTGCCAGAATACGTGGCCTCACATCCCAACAGTTGATAAACTTCATATTTACCGCCTCCAGGACCTCGAATCACTTGTCTCTTTGTTTTCTACTTCAAGATCTACACCTGCAATTTCCTGAAATGCCAATTGAAATCTCTAAATTCATGGATTACATGCGCTAGATTCTTTGGTCTATGATTCTCATATGGCAGGATCGCGATAGTATTCTGAGAATTTGAATAATGCTAAGTAGTGGTGTGTGGCCTCGTTTTGGTTTCAGTTTTGCATTTCCTGTGTAACATATATGCTTGCAATACTGAATTATAATACAGATTATTATATGAACATTTCTTCCTCCAGAGGACATTATCAAATATATTGTTTTTGTGAAACCTACATACTGTTTGTCAAATCATGCCATGTTCTTAATGACGTGGAATTTTAGGTTATCAATTTTTTAAGAACATATATTGGTCTGTTTGTATTCATCATGTTTGAAATAACTGATGTACAAAGTAAGTATAATTCATGGGACGTCATGTTGGTAATTTCATGTAACTTTTTAAAGCGTTTTTCTAACGTGAACTGGTTCCTCACTTGCAACTTCAGTGCAGATAAGTGGCATTACACGAACCACTTAATGTGGTCAGTTTTACGTGCATTTCGTGTGAAACAGTAGAAAATACTTCATTGGCATGGACATATAAAACTTATTTGTTGAGATAAAATGTTTCCATGATACTTAAAATATCAGCAATAATGTTGCACTAATAAAAGAAGTCTTTCCTAGACATCAACATTGCAGGCTGTGCACATTTCATCACTTGCATATAAGTACATTGCAGGCATGTTTTTAACACGTTGATTGCACACGTGAAAGTCATTATTTCCTATAGCAGCTTGCTTGACAAGCTAACAGGATTGATTTCTCTTGGTTGTTGTCTGATGAAAGCAAATTTCAGAATTTTTTTCATATCAAACTTAGACCATGATAAGTTTTATTTAGGGAAATAATTCTAAGTTTTCTGTTACAGAGATTGGAGTAGGTCTTGCAGGATTTGGTGTGTCATTTCTTTTTCTTGGTGTGTTGCTTCTGTTTGATAAAGGACTGCTGGCAATAGGAAATGTGAGTTGCAGTTTTTATTTTAACTTATTTCAGTTACAAGATTTATTAATAACCTGGTTGATCAAATCACAAATTCAGAAACTGGGTTCTCCCTGCAAAGTCAGTGCTTGCTGTTCTGTTCATGAAAATGGGAAATGATCATAGCTGGTAATCTATTGTCTTATTTAGGCTGCCAGATAAATTTTGTATCTTCAGTTTTAAACTTTATTGAGGAAGAGAATACAAAATGTTCAAAGAATCGTGGCATTAAAAATGTTCCATTTGTCACTGGCATGTAGGAAAATGTACTGTTCTTTTCAGGGCATAGCCATTGCCATCCTAATTAGCCCCAGTTGGTGAATTAGTATGGCATTACTGTGTATTAAAATGTTAACAGTAAGAGTATAGTTGTTAAAGCAAAAGCAACAAACCACCTTGATGGCGGTATTCACAAAATTTTGAATATAAAATATAATTTTATGTTAGAAACATCTATCCAGAAGTCAGTACTTTCTTCAGTGTGGAACCTGTAAGTTTAAATTATGGGTAAAGGGTGTGGAGATAACTACTGGAGCAGCTTTACAATATTGTGATTATTGGTAAATTAAACAACTCCTAAAGACATGGATAAGAACTAAATGGATATACCATAGTCTGAAATGTGAATAGAATGACTGTAAAGAATATTATGAATTCCCCATTCCTATTAAGTAGTTAGCAGTTTTTGTGTAGTATAAAACATTAGTACTAAACACTCAGTCAAGTGCAGCACAAGTGGAATGTTTAGCTTCAGCAGTTGCATGTAGCATTCCAGCAGTTGGGTTTCTGACATTTATACAGCTTTAGAAGCATGGGTGATATCACAGCAAGACCAATATACATGCACAGAAATATTCTGCCTTCAGTCATGAGAGGTTTAACCCTTTCACGCCTAACGACGACTATAGTGGTCGTACCGCACCGCTAACCTCTAAACGTTGCATTTTATATATTTATTCAACAAATATAGGTACTGAATATTTTAAACATGGTATATACTCTCCGTTTTTT
>Ga0123357_10005187_pt1 | contig 15549 bp, 17 predicted proteins | sample TergutEmb28metaG_FD_89873 | JGI IMG/M metagenome (GOLD analysis project Ga0123357, IMG submission 89873) | Embiratermes neotenicus P4 segment gut microbial communities from Petit-Saut dam, French Guiana - Emb289 P4 | ecosystem: Host-associated > Arthropoda: Insects > Digestive system > Gut ... | reverse complement strand
TTTTACTCTTTATCATATCTTACTGAAGACTATGGTTACTTTAGTGCTAGACCTTGGGCATACCAATATAACACAACAACAAATGCAATACATACTCTCTTAGACCTAGCCTGCACAGTAGAACTGCATGTAACATTGTTGACTTCATGTAGCTGAAGAGATGGTCTATCCCACACTTCAACGTAACAAGTTTGAGTACCCTGAAACAAGGAAACACTGTTACAGCTGTCAATGTAAACACAACATCCTTCCAATAGAAGCATTTCAGGTTAGGTTACATAACTATCCCACTACTGATAATATCAATAAGAAAAGAAAGTAATGTTACTGAAGCATTATCACCAGTTGTCATTTTTCTTGTAGGTGCTGAGAGACACAGAGAGAGTGACTGGATGAGGGGAGGAGTGTATATTGTAGGAAGGTACATGCCTAGGTATACAGGAAGCAAGGGAATTACTCTGGCCTTTATGTCCTTACCTCAATATATCTTCATGCATGTAATTCTGATCTGCTAATGCTGTTCCCAAATATTTTAACCTTACCACAATATCTACATGTTGTGACTTTCCTGCACAAACTACATCGATTTCTTTTATTAAAAAAAATACAGACACAGATTTATTGTAATTCAAAATGTACCGTTGCATGTATACTACATGTTTCGGCCTGTTCTTAAGCCATCCTTAGGCATGTCAAAACAAAAATCTTATAAAGAAAGATATAACAGTATCTAAGAGGCTCCTTGTTTACAGTCACTATTTTCTTATAATGTTAAAAATATAATATAAATATATAAAATACAAAATGTAAGATCTAAATAATTTTTAAAAATATGTATACAAAGACCTCTAATTTTAGGTCTTCATTAGCTGCGGTAAAAATTTGTGCTATAATTCTTCTATATGTGTATTATTTATTTATTTATTTTACTTTTATCCATTCAGTGACATATGTAACGTAGGACACGTCAATTACAAGTAACAATTCCACCATATGACCAATACTTATAATATGATAAGAATGAATCTTATTAATTTATTACAATTTTATATACAGGATGCGGCAGAAAGAACTCCCCTATTTGAGAAGCGAATAAATTCAAAACCAAAGAAGATAAGACAAATGTTTTTCTATTTCTGGAAAGCACACAGAATGCCGTTTTACATCAACGTGTTTTGAACACATCATCACTCAAGTGGTGGCCTTGAATATTGATACACTGATGTAGCCTCTCGGTATTTGTCCATGACAATGAGAACAATTTCAGGTGTAATGGCAGCAACTTCCTGGCCTATCGCCTCCTTCAGAGTTTCCAAAGTTTGTCCTGTTTGTCTAAAGTTTGATACCCAACTGTAAATCGTTTTCTTATCAGGAACAGCCTCCCGTCGACGAAGCGCAAAGCGGATGCAAAATGCACGCTGTGTTGCTACCGGTGACCCGCCATTTTTTATAAACTCCTCAACAATAAAGGCTCGATGTTCTCCCAACCACGCCATGGTGTACACTGAAAAAGGCACGTACATCGCTGTTCGCCGACGCGCTCCCCACCCGAAGCTATGACCCTCCCAAATCGGGGTGTTCTTTCTGCCGCATCCTGTATAATAAAATATGAATAAAAGATGTGTGCAAGTTCATTAATTATTACAGCACACAATTTAATACTAATATTGACTATTATAATACAAGGTATTTAAATCATTCATAGAAGTCCAGTCAAGATATTCTTCCACAGTATAGAAGGAACCATGTGAAAGGAATTTTTTTAGTGACCTTTTGAAGTGTTTTATCTTACCAGACAATTACTTAATCTTTGGAGGTAGGCAATTGAATATCTTGATACCTGTATAGTAGACCCCGTTCTGGGATTTGGTTAGCCTTAGTAATTGAGAGTGGAGGCTGGATTTATGTCAAGTGTTAATTGAGTGGATATCTAAATTAATAGTAAATTCATCTATATTTTTTGCTACATACACTGCAAGTGATAATATGTATTGCGATTGAAGAGGAAGAATATTAAGTTCTAACCTTTTGGCGCCGGAATTATTTTTTTAAATTTTAGCACACCCTCTATATAAAATGTGAATAAAACAGGAACCAAATATGTTAGAATTATGACACAAACTGCATTTTGAAGAGAAAAAAACAGAGAGTTTATACCATGTTTAAAATATTCAGTACCTGTATTTGTTAAATAAATATATATAATGCAACGTTTAGAGGTCAGCGGTGCAGTACGACCACTATAGTGGTCGTTAGGCATCAAAGGGTAATAAGTTACGACATGAGGTACTGCTATGAGAATTTGTAATAATTCTATTAGCCCTTTTTGTAGTTTAAATACTTCATCACTACCAGTTGAGTTGCCCCAAAAAATTATACCATATGTAATAACTGAATGAATATATGAAAAATAAATCGTTCTCAAATTACTCACTGATAAAAATGGGTTCAGAATTCTAAGTATATAACAAGCCAAATTCAATTTCACACATATCTTATCAATATGGAGGTGCCAGGATAATGTCTTATCTAAAATAAGGTCCAAGAAGCTTGTACTTTGTGTATTTTCAATATGATTGTATTCATAATCAATACAAGTCGAAGTCCCCAAATTAATTTTTGTGGAAAATTGAATGAATTTGGTTTTGTTAAAATTCAGTATTAGTGAATTCGACTGGAACCATTTATTTATTCTCAAAAATATTTCCTCTATTGTTTTATTAAATAAATTTAAATCATGATGTATGCAAATTATATTTGTATCGTCAGCGAATAGTGTAGGAGATGAAATTTGATTTATTGTACCTGGTAAATCATTAATATAAATTAGAAAAAAAACAATGGACCGAGCACCAATCTCTGAGGGACTCCTCTTGTAACTTTATTCCACCTTGAGTAGTAAGTATTAGAGTATTTATTTCTAATTACTACTCTTTGGTATCTGTCCTTTAATACCATAATATTCTAGGTTGCCCAAGAGAATGCCATGATCAACACAATCGAAGGCCTTTGTCAGGTCGCAGAATATTCCACCTACCAGATATTTATTATCCAGTGCCTTCAATATGTTATTAGTTAGTTGATAAATGGCTTTTTCAGTCGATGTATTACTTCTAAAGCCATATTGTTCCTTTGCCAAAATATTATTAGATATCATATGATTATCTAATCTTTTGTAAATTACCTTTTCAAATATTTTGGAAAATGATGTTAATAGTGAAATAGGTCTATAATTAGTTAGTTTATCTTTATCACCCTTTTTAAATATTGGGACGACTTGTGAAAATTTAAGCCATGTGGGGAATATTCCAGAGGACATTGCCTTGTTACATAAATATATAAGTGGGGAAATAACATATGATAAGCTTCTTCTTAAAATCCTTGGCGGTATTTCATCATAACCATGTGAGTTCTTCAGTTTTAAAGATTTAATGATATTCTTAATTTCATTAGCTGTCACAAGGGTCCAGTGGATACGGGGAAAAGATTTTGGACATGTTAATTTTAAGTTATCAAATGCTGTTGAAGTATTATCAAAGTTCTCACATTGAATTGTATAAGTAGCATTTACAAAATAGTCATTAAATATATTTGCCAGTTTATGAAAATGTGTTACTGTTTCCCCTTCTATATTCAGGGGTAGTTCATTATTGTTACCCTGTTTATTTGTTTCTGATTTGGCAAAGTTCCACACAGTCTTTACTTTGTTTTTTGATTGAATGAATAATTTATTGTAATGTATTTTTTTAGCAACCTTAATAACCTCAGACAAAAATTTAGTGTAGTTTTTATAATAGTTTTTAAAATGTAAATCATGGGTAGTTTTATATAATCTGTATAGGTCCCTTTTTCGTTGGCATGAAATTTTTATACCTTTTGTTATCCAGGCTTTTTTTGTTATGATTAATGTAGACCTTTCTATAAGGAAAACTATGATAGAAATGTCTTAAATAGGTATTTAAAAAATGTTTAAAATGAATGTCAACATCCTCTTCTGTAAAAGTATCATTCCAACTCTCATAACTTAAATATAATGTAAACTGAGCTATGGTAGTGTTGTTTATTAGTCTGTTTACAGTAAATTGAGGTTTTTGATTAATAATTTTTATATTGTGTAATACTAGCTCTTGTGCATCATGGCCCGATAGACCGTTGATTATAGGTTCAGTAGTATAATCACTATTTTTTGTTTTGTCAATAAGACGTTATCAATGGCTGTGGAAGTAATTTTGGTGATCCTGGTAGGAAAATCTACTGCAGTACTCAAATTGTATGATGCTAATAGATTATCTAATTGAGTTTTATAATTAGAAGATTGGAGATAATTAATATTTATATCACCACAAATAATTAAGTTGGTGGTGTTTGAGTCTATCTGCATTAGTATGAATTCTAATAAGTACAGGAAATTTAAAAAGTTACTTGTTGGAGGTCTATAAATACATAAAATACAAAAAAACTATATCCGAAATTCTCATTTTTATAGCACAAGCTTCTAATTCTAATTCATTACAATATCTACTCAAATCAATATTTGTGTAGGTTAGGGTATCATGCACAAATATACATACCCCACCATGTTTTCGGCTTCTCCTACAGTAAAAAACTCCCAGATTATAGCGCTTGATACATATATTACCTATTTCGTAGTCTCTTAAATGATGCTCAGTGAGGCAAAGTATATGGGGAAAAAGTTTTAACCAGTGAGTAGTTAATTCATCAACTTTCCTATGTAGGCTTCTTATATTATGGTGGAATATCCTTAAGTTCTCCATGCTGATTTTAATACTGGGTGGTTTATCACTTGTAGTGGAAGTATTTACATACTGATTATATTTTTGATGAGGAATGTTAGAATAGTAATTGTTACTTGAGAGTTTATTGGCATTGGTATAGTGTGGTCTATTAAATACAGTATCAATGTATATGTTTGGTACCTTGTATGGACTTATTCCCATAAAAAATCATGACTTCTAGCAGATAGAAGCTTCCTTCTTCTATTCGACATTCTGATGTTTTGGTTGTTAGTAGTAGGCTGATTTTCTGCATTCACATCATTGTCTAGATCACTTGTATCATTATTTGTGTCCGGAACTTCACATCCAATGGGGATGAAGTCAGAAGTTGATGTTTTCCATTTCATAGGTATTGAATCCATGTTGCTATTAGTAGAAGGTTTGGTTAGGTATTGAACAAAAAGTTGCGCCATTTTAGATTTCCCTATTAAGTTTAAGTGTTGACCATGGCAAGTGAAGCCTTCTCTTGTTATATCACAGTCTAGAACTTTTACCATTTCTTTGTTCTTCATTATTTTGTGCAGTCGCCTGTTAAATGAGTGTATTTCTCTACTCACACATGAATCATGAATCAAATCATATCTTGGTGGAAGTGTTAGAATCAGAACTTTTGTATTGGTTGTTAGGTTCACAAAATTTTTCAAGAAATTGAGTCCAATATGTGACCTATCTCTATTTACGTCATTTGAACCTCCACATACAATAACCGTATCACTGTTTGTGAGGGTAGTTATCTCACTTTTGGCTAAATTAGTGATGCTTTGAAGGCCTGCACCAGGCATGAAGGTACTAGAAATTGAATATTCGTGTCCAAGATGATTTTTGAGTTCACTAGTTAGACCTCCTCGTGCATGACTGTCTCCAATCATTACGATTTTCTTCTGCAATTTTACTTGAAAACCTTTACTTGTCCTCTTCCATAAATGTAGTTTAGCGTTGTTATTGAATGTTTTGGATGGCAGTATTGATTTATTGTCAGATAGCTGTTGATCAAATTTGAGGTTATGCAGTATATCAAAATGGTTAGAAGTTGTTATCATTGGTATAGGCCACTGGTTGCATGGCGAATTACGTGGATTGATTCGATTGCTTGATCTATGTAGCACTTTTTTCCAACTGCTTTCCTTATTACTTACTGATGAAGTGTTGTTTTCACAAGGGAATCTTGGTGTAGCAGACAGGCTATGGTCCCTGTTCATATTTACGTCTTCTTTTAGTAATTGTATTATCTTTTTAGCTGATTGTAATTCCTGAGTTAGCTCTTCAAGGATACATTTATATTCCATACATGATTTGCACGAAGATATTTGGTTAAGTTCACTATTTTCTTCTACTTGTGTTAATCTTTCCCCGCAGCAGAGCGACCCATCTGCCATCTTGATACATGTGTTTATATATGCAAATTCTGGTGGTTTGGATTGGGCGATTGAACCATCTTGCTGTAAGAACACACAGTCCCTCTTCTCATCACTTACATTTTCAAGAAATTGTGCAAGCATTTGCCCAGTGTACCTGTATTTATTGGGGGGACCGCGGTGGCACAGTGGTTAAGGTGCTGTGCTACAAATCAGAAGGTTGCTGGTTTGATCCCAGCTGGTGTCAGTGGATTTTTCATTGACATAAAATCTTTCCGATCACTATGGCCCTGGGGTCGACTCAGCCTCTAACAGAAAAGAGTACCAGGCGTATTTCCTGGGGGTAAAAATTGGCCGGTGCATAAGGCTGATAACCTACCACCATCCTGTGCTGTTGTCACAAAATCTAGGAACCTTAACTTCCTGGAACCCTCTTGGCCTGTCCAGGCCTGTAACAGGATTGCTTTACCTTTTTTTACCTGTATTTATTGTGTCTGAAAAGAAGATGTGACATGAAGGACTTGGCACTACCAAAATTAAGGTTAACTTACATTAAGTTGCTTAATGTGTTGACAGTTATGAGCAAATGGTATAGTTGAGTCCACTATAGACCATTAACTAAGTAACAGGTGATTTTTATGAATATAAAATAATACCACTTTGAGACAAATATAAAAATAGAATTTATGCAGCAAACTTTGCTAAAAAACTTTTAGTAAACTGGACACAAAACATTCTGTATCATTTAGATGGAAGTTGGCTTAAGTGTCACAACTTCTGGCTGTGCCCCTGCATCAATAATCTCTTATTTCATGGTGCACTTACGTGCCAGGATACATTTCTTCAGTTATGGAATGTCAGATTTAGTGAAGCAACATCAGATAAAAGTTCATTCCCAGAACTCTTAAGAGTATGTACAGTGTGTAAGTGGATTGGTGTTGCACAGTAAGTTTTGAGTATATTGTAACTAACATTATGCTGAGTTCTGTGATGAACACATGCTTGAGTTTGCCTTGGTTGTGTAGTCACACATTTGCAGAATTCAGGTACTGTAACTCACATTTAATAAATCATGACATTTCCAGCACATATCTTTACCATTACTCCTGTCAGCTAGGATTTGACTGATTGATTGATTTGCATTGGGTTCAAGCCCTTATGGACCCATTGCACCTAGGCCTTATAGACGGGCCCTTTGTGCCCCGTAATCTGATATCAGCTCAGGAGAGCCCTGTACCTTTACCAAAGTTCCAGATGGCCCCCAGACTTAAAATCTTAATGTCCTCTGGGTCCAAGAAAGGAACCCAAATATACTATCCTTTTGTCTCAAAAAGTCCTGGCAAGTGAATCCCCTCTAGGTTCCTCAACAGGGCCCCTATGGAGTGAGATACCCCACTTACAGGGCATTTTTACATATCTCTTGATATATCCCTTTATCTCAAAGACCCTAGGGAAAGAGCATCTCTCCACATTCCCCAAAAGTGGATCCCCAATGGAAACAGATGCCCATTCGAGAGCCTTACTTAACATATTTTATGGGGTCCCCAGTAAAGGAGCCCTCCCTCCAGGTCCCCATCATGAAGTCCCCTTGGAGAGAGATGCCCTGTTCCTGGAGCTCTCCTTCATTTGTCATTCAAAGTCCCTGGTATATGAGCCCCTCCTCCTGATTCCAGGTTCCCCTGGGATGTAAAGGGGCCCCTATGTAGAGAGAGGCCCATATCCAGAACCTTTCTTAACATATCTTCCAGGGTCCCCAGTAAAGGAGCCCCCCTTTGAGGCCCTCTCCACTGAGCCTCTTCAGAGCTAGATGCTCCATTCCTAGAGCCCCCTTCATCCATCTCTCAAAGTCCCTGGTAGACGAGCCCCCTTCCAGGTTAGCCAGTGGGGCCCCTATGGAAAGAGATGCCCATCTCCAGAGCCTCTTTTACCTATCCTCCAGAGTCCTCAGCAAGGGAGCCCTCCCTCCAGTTTCCCTTCACAGAGCTCCCATAGAGAGAGATGCCCCACCTCCAGGGCCCCTTTCATCCATCTCTCAAAGTCCCTGGTAGATGAGCCCCCTTCCAGGTTCCCCAGTGGGGCCCCTATGGAGAGAGATGCCCATCTCCAGAACCTTTTTACCTATCCTCCAGGGTCCCCACCAAGGGAGTCCTCTCTCCAGAGCCCCCTTCAGCCATCTCTCTAAGTCCCTGGTAGATAAGCCCACTCCAGGTTGCCCAACTGAGCCCCCATGAAGAGAGATGCCCATCCCCACAGCCTTCCTTTCAAAACCCAGGGTCCCCAGTAAAGGAGCCCTCCCTCGAGGTCCTCTGCAGTGAGCCTGTTCAGAGAGAGATGCCCCATTGAGCTAAGATTTAGTTAGTGTCATCTTTAATTTCACTGTACAGGTTACGCAGAAAGACAGCAGTCATTAGTGCAGTACACCGCCTTAGGTACACATCACTTGATTATCACAACATACAGTTGCATATAGGAGTTTCAATAATGTGATGTGGGCACCTGTTAATAGCACTAAAACAGTGAATTTGGAATTGACAGAACACTGTTTAAATACTGGCCATGGCCCCCAGAACAATGGGTATGTGACTAGGATGCTTATAACATTCTTCTAAAGAAGCCCCTATATATATGGCTGTAATAAAGTCTCTGAGGTGTCCCTTCATGTACAAATATAATAGATACTTGAGAGATGCAACACTCCAGATCACAACAAATGAGCCTGCAACTCTCCCGATCCAAATGGCTAATTTGTGTACTATCAGATTTAACATTCAAAAATTATTTTTTCTGCCTACAGGAGGCATTATCGTGTTGTTTTTGAATCTCGGAACAGCGATTATTTCCCTGTTCAGCATTAACTTCTTGGTTTTTATAACCGAGATGGAGCGTGTTTACTGTGTGGTGCGATATGAATCATTTGAGTTTAAGAGTCATGTTTCAAAGGCTGCGCTGTGGCTCAGGCAGTTAGAGGTCTGCTCTCGATCCCAGCTCAGTCCAGGTGAGATTTGAGCTGGACAGGATGGAACTGGTACAGATTTTATCCTAGTACACCAGTTTTGTGCTGTCTGAATGTGCAATGGGGTTGCAGATTGGGGAAGGTAGAATTGCAGTTGGCTTTTTTACCGTATGCTTTGCAGTTTTATTAGACATATATTATTAGTGCCATATGAGGGCGTGGGGGCTGTGTCATCTGCTCAGGCATGTTAAAACTGTGAATGAGACAGAGGTTGCAGCACCATTTGATTATGTAATGTCTGCACTACATATCCAATCATTTTCGTTGAGAGTTCATTTATAATGGCACACGTTTAGCATATGCTATGATTTTATATGCTCTAAACAATTGCTCAGCTGTGGCTTGAATTTCATAAAAACCTCGTTTTAGCAGTTGCAGTTCATGATTTGCATTAAGAAATGTTTGATCAGCACACAAATTTAGCCCATGCGAAGTACATGCAGTGCAGTCACTTTACCAGCCAGTATTAAGTCTGATTTTGCATGTATGACCTCATCTGAATCGCGTTAGATCAATTATTCGTGACGTTGGGCACAGTTGAAGATATTACCAGGGTGCATGCTTTGGCAATAGACTTTGATCCGTGGCTGCAATGGTCTCGCATGTCAATTTCGCAGACTGCAGTGCTGTTGACATACGTTTGTATGGTGATGCATATCTATATAGGTGTTAATATGTATTTGGAGGACAGTTACTGGATGGCATTCGCATTCAACAGCAGTAAGTTAGGGGTCTGTGATCCATTGAAAATCTGAAGGTGGATAGAAGGAAAGGGCAACAAAATTTTCATGGAGAATGATGTTAAAACTGAACATAAGTAAGGCAAATAGTAATAAAAAACGGTATCCCATACTTAATGTTCTGTTTTAAAGTAATAAATGTAATTGAGAAAAATTTTCTGCATGAGCATGTGTTGGTGAGGAAGTAGGAGAGTAATTGTATGAGGTCAATAAATTCTGGATTCAGTATACAGGAACAGATATGCATGGAATGGGAAGAAAATAATTTTATTGTCCGTGAAAAATTATCGTCCTTAATTGTACAGATTCTAACAGTTGCACACAGCAGTAATTGAAGGCATTCAAAGAAACTGCATTGAATTCAGTATATACATTTTTCTTCATGTTCTTGACATTCTGATGTCTTCGTACTTTGGGTGGTTTTGCCCTTGCGGCAGAGACGTAAGTTGGCTTGTGAGGTGGGGTGAATCAAGTGAATGGCTGATCTCTGCTGGGTCTGCCTGAAGTGTTCAGGAATTGTCGCTCTGTGCTCTTGCTAATCCATGAGACTGTGTGGACCAAAATTCACACATTTCCTCTTTCATAAATGTTTGTGATGTATCTGACATATTGTTTCCTGGTTAACGTGCAGTTGATCCTTCATCAATTTCAGGGTCATTCAAAAATTCTGGCCAACATTCACAAACTTCTGCAACTGTTTCTTGTTTCAAGCAATTGACAGCAGCCCACATCTGGGATTATTTTCAAGGGCGTCACATTTCTGTCTGAATAATTTCAAAGAATCAATTCTTTTCATTGTTAACTTTTCTATTCTGAGTTTTGCTTCACCTCATCAAGATCCTCTGATTACCCTCGTCATTGTGTGCTAATAATCTGTGAAAAAGAGACTGGTTTAGACCAATGTTTCTCAAACTGGGTTCTTTGGAACTCCAGGATTCTGCAAAGGGGTGTCAGAGGTTCTGGGAGATGAAACCTTCCAATGGCTTAAGAGTTTTATTGGCTGTCTTACATTCGTATGTACAAATTAAAATTCATCTGGTAACATTCGACAGTAATCATTTTGTCACAGATAGCACGCAGACAATCAATCGCTTCTTCAGTCCAGAAGCTTTCTGGTTCTGTAGTCAAGATAGTTAGCAGCACAGATTGTCTAGTTAGCAGAGCTCACTATAGACAGTCAATGTCTCAGGTGAAATGATCAGTTTGAGGTTAACAGTTAATTTTTTTACATGTAATGTACATTAAAGATAAAGAAGTGCTGGTATTTAATTTTATGTTTGACTTATTGTGGGCAGGTAAAGGTTTGTTAGTAAGTGCAGTAGCTTTTTTAGGCTTCCATGACCTAAATTAGACTGAGAAGCCTTTATAAACTTAATCATCACAGAAGTTTAAAAATTGCTAATTTTATGTAATTTGAATATTGTAGTATTTGAGTTACTTGAGTTTTATGTTTGGATAGTGATGGTGAATAATTTTAATACTTAATTTATCACAGATTGCAGTAGTTCACATCAGTGTATGTTCTATGTAGTGATGTTTTGGATATGCTTCATTGTAACATTGACATCTGTCTGTTGGAGTGTCAGGAATACATTGTAGGATCTGAATATTATTCATATTCTGTGTATTAAGCATATTATTCATTTAATTCCAACTATAAAATGTCACAGGATATCGTGGGAAGGACATGATGTTTGTAGTACTGTTGGAGACAGTCTGTTGCCACTCTTCTGTGACTGTTCAGTATTTGTGTGCACCTTAGGGAATGGACACTAGGAGTTGCTGAGGAAGTTATTACATTTTATGGAAGCGGAGGATATCAGAAATAAATAAATAACGTTGCCAACCTAACGGTCAGTATGACTAAATATTATAGTGAATTAATATTGTGACATGGATAAAAGTGGTATGTCTGTTTTTAATCGCAGGGCGAATGTAAGTGGCATACCTGCTGGTTTTGAGTCAGTCCCTTGGTATTCCTTTTACTTAAAACAATTGAGAATCGAGTTTTCAAAATGGCACCTGTAAGTGTTGATAACAAGGAAATCTTGTGGCATGGTATCAAATGCATGGTCCTGCTTCACCACACAGCTACAGAATGCAGCTGATAGGCAGCCAAATTTCAAGATTTAAGGTTTGTAGTAAAACTTATATTGTATTTGAAAACAGAGATACACTAATTACAGGGAGGTGAGAGGTTAAATGCAAACCATGGCAGTTCTGCACACAATAGTTTCCCATTTTTTGCACTTGCTGCCAATAAATAAATGAATTAGTGTACTAACAAGTACATAAGAAAATAAATAAATAGTAAAAAATTATATAAAGAAATTAAGTAAATAAACATTAAACACACGGAAATAAGTATATAAATAAGTAAACATATATAAGTAAATAAATAAGTGGATAAATAATTGAATAATTAACTATACAGATAGTGAATAGGTACAAATAAGTAAATAAATAAATAAATAAATGACTAAATAAAAAATAGAGAAATGAACCAACCAACAAGCAAACAAAGATACATAAATAAATAAATACATAACCTCACCAAACCTAACGTAACCTAACCTAAATTAAACTAACCTAATGTAATGTGACCTAACTTCACCTAACCTGACCTAATGACATAAATGACTGAAGTGACCAAAAGGGTATAAGCCTCTGTTTTTGTTTCACTGTTGTACTCGGTGTTTGAGAAAGATATCTGTATTCCACTGTTAACACAAAATTGTCCGAATGTCTAAAGCATATTTTATTGTATGCTGTATTATATATCCAGGTGAATGTCTGGCTTTCTGGCTGGTTGGGTGGCTGGCTTTCTGCCTTGATTTCTGGGCGGCTGGCTGGCTTTCTCATTGGCTTTCGGGGTTTCTGTCTGGCTGGCTTGCTGGATTTCTAGCCGGCTGCCTTTCTGCCTAACTGGTTTTGTTACTGGTTGTCTGACTGGCTGACTCACTGGCTTTTTACCTGGCTGACTTTCTGGTTGGCTGCCTTCTTTGCTGTCTGGCTATGTTGCTTGCTGGGTGGCTTGCTTGCTTTTGGACTGGCTGGCCGGGTTTCAGGCTTCCTGACGTGACTTCTTGCTGGCTGGTTGGCTTTATTGCTGGCTCTGTGGCTTCCTACCTGGCTTGTTGGCTGGCCAGGTGACTTTCTTGGTTTCTGGCTGGCCAGCTTTTTGTCTGGCTGTCTAGGGTGCCTTCCCAGCCTCCTATTTAGTGCATATGCAGTTGTAAATAGATGTGCGAGAAAGTAAATTACTCATCTTCATCTAGTGATCTAGTGCCAGGGTTGAGAATGTGTGTGTGTAGCTCTTTGAGCTCTAACCCCATTATGTGGTGTGTAATGAAGATTAGAGACAGTTTGTGTGTTAATGAATTATGTTGGTCTCAGCAGAGACTGTTGTGTGAAAAATAGGAAGTGGATTGCCTTTTTAAACAACTGTACTTGTTCACAGCCAAATGTAAAAAAATGCCATTCCCAGTGATAAAGAATGACCATGTGGTCATTGCCCATGCACATTGTCATCTGGGACCACAGTGACTTCAGACTGGGGGGGAGGATATGGTAAGATCATCTCTTGTTGGCTCTAGCACATTGTACTCTGGTCCAGAGGCCAACTTACTGATGATTCTCCTGCCTGAATACAATACAGTACAGCGCCGTATATTATATTACATTACATTACATACTGTGATGAGTGAACATGCAGGACCAGTCAGCCATACAGCTTGCATCATGACCTGTACTCAGGACTGTGTTGACGTCTCATTTCCCCCTCATGCCTTTTGCACGAGTGTACAGTCTGTCAGTCGTGCTAGGAAGCTCTGCTTGAAAAGAGGTACACAAATAAGACATTACAAAAAGCTGCAAAGGTAGCATTTACAATGATACAACAAACACAACTTTCTAAAAATGAAGTTATAATCACAAAAATATTGTTAAAATAACAAATCAGTTTTATTTTATTGGTGATTATAAACAGTGTAATTGTGCAATTGTGTTAGTGCCCTAAATGACGCCACATTGGCTATATCAATATTATTCAAGGTTCAGTAAGTGCTGGTCAATTTAACAGGAACAGTTTAATGATTCTATATCATGTATAAAGTGCGTGTCAAATTTTGGTGTATACAACATATTCTTAGCTTGAACAAAATTAAGTAAATGATACATATATATTTATTTATATATATTCATTTACACTCTGCTCGTTCTGTACGGAAAATTCTTCAAACCCTTTATGACCTCCTTGTGAGGTGATGAGATTGTCATATTATAAATACACAGAACTAGTATTTCTGTTTCTCTCTAAGCCATCAAAAAGTGCATTTTTCTGCAGTTTCAAACAGCCCAGTAAGTATGCTCCCACAATTCTGTACCCTTTATTTTATCACGACTGCTGTCAGTTACTGATGTCCATATGCACACACAATTCATATTATTTCTGCACGATGTCCATTGCTACTGTATAATGCTGTGCACCTTAAGTACAGCTGTGTACTGCGCCATGCACCATGTCTCCGAGCTGTCTCATTGAATCCCAGCAGTAGCAACAGGGACAGCATCATGCTGAGGGGCGAAAGATACTTGGAACTGCACGAGGATTACCAAGTATGTTGTTACAGCTCCGACAATCTGAATGAGAGAAAGGGATATGATATGCTAAGGACACACATGAGTATTTGTGTTCTAGAAGCGTATAAAATATTTATATCTCTACAGATCTAGGTCTAACCAAGTCTCAGATATTTAATCACATAATCAACAGATATTTCTACACATGACATTTTCATTTCCAAAATAAAAAAAAATGAATTTCCACTGCAGTGTTATAATATATTTTTTAACCTGTCCCAGAATTACCTGAAACCAATCCGGAGAAGCTGACTGTCAGAGAATGCAAAAACAAACATGTTTCAGTCTACTGTACTTGACCAATAAGGCTGAACACAAATATAGGCATACTAAATGTTACTATCCTTCCAGAATGTTAATCATGCACATTCAATTTCGTTGGTTTGGCAAATGCTTTACGAAAATCAAATACAGAATCTTTAGCCTGCAGCAGCGATGACAAACTTACATAAAGTTTACTCACAACCCTAAGGGGAAGGTAATATTTGACAGATATTGGCGTATAATGGAAGATGATATTAAAATAGTAACACAGACGAATGGCTTCTTGTGGCTCACAACTGGGCCCTTGTGAACTTCAATTGGACCTTTGGGTGTGTGGTGATGTGTGTGTGTTGGTGTGTGTGTGTGTTGGTGTGTGTGTGTGGTGTTGTGTGTGTGAGGTGTGTGTGTGGTGGTGTGTGCATGTGGTGGTGTGTGTGTTGTGGTGTGTGTGTGTGGTGGTGTGTGTGTGTGGTGTGTGTGGTTGTGTGTGTATGTGATGGTGTGTGTGTGTGGTGGTGTGTGTGTGGTGTGTGTGTGGTGTGTGTGTGGTGGTGTGTGTGAGTGGTGGTGTTTGTGTGTGGTGGTGTGTGTGTGTAGTGTGTGTGGTGTATGTGTGTGTGGTTGTGTGTGTTGTGGTGTGTTTGTGGTGTGTGTGTGGTGGTGTGTGTGTGTGTGGTGGTGCGTGTGTATGTGGTGGTGTGTGTGTGTGATGGTGTGTGTGGGGTGGTGTGTGTGGTGGT
>Ga0123357_10005186_pt1 | contig 15551 bp, 15 predicted proteins | sample TergutEmb28metaG_FD_89873 | JGI IMG/M metagenome (GOLD analysis project Ga0123357, IMG submission 89873) | Embiratermes neotenicus P4 segment gut microbial communities from Petit-Saut dam, French Guiana - Emb289 P4 | ecosystem: Host-associated > Arthropoda: Insects > Digestive system > Gut ... | reverse complement strand
TTGCTATCTCATGAATATCCCCGGAAACTTCCTCAAGACCCTTGCGGCCCACTTCGGAAGCGCTGATCAATTCAGTGACGCTCTCGCTGTTCCGTACCAGCGTATTGGTAACGCTCTGAATGTTTGCGAGCATTTCCTCAATGGCCGATGATGACTGGGATACGCTGGCGGTCTGCATTGCCACGTGGGAATTCAGCCTGTCAATGCTCTCGGTTACCTGCTCCATGGTTGTGCTGGTTTCGTTTACACTCGACGACTGCTTTGTTACCTGTTTCCTGATATCTTCAATATTGCCGGTGATCTGTTTAACCACCACGGAAGTCTCTGACATACTTTCGGTAAGCTCGTTTCCAATACCAAAAAGGGAGGAAGTCCGGTCCTTGATGGCGACCACCAGGTATTTGATTTTATCCAGGGTATTGTTGAAATGCCCGGCCAATTCCCCTATTTCGTCCTCGTGCAGCAGATTTATCTTTTTGGTCAGGTCCCCTTCCCCTTCGGAAATTTCCCTGACGTAAAAATTGATGGTCTTGAGGCGGCTGAATATCATCTTAAGGAAGAAGAGCATAATGCCAAAACCAACGGCCAGGAAAATCAGGGACATGACAGTTTGGCGTATCTCGGAGCCGCGGATCTGCAGGTAAAGGTCTTCCGCCTCAAAGTCGCACGCGACAACCCCTACCATATTTCCCCTGGAATTCAGTATGGGCGCATACACCGATATCAGCCTTCCCCATTCTTCCTGCTTGTGAATACCCGAATACTGGGTACTTTTTTCCTTCCAGCTTCTGCGGAACGCGTCGTCGTAACTGGAAGTATCCTCATTGGCGCCCAACGGTGAAAAATTCTTATCACCAACCGGCGCGCTGCCATCAATAATAAACGTGTAATTGTTCCCCGCGGCCGGAATCATTGTGTAAAGGTACAGGCTGCTCGAATATTCCTTGATGGTAAAGAGTGCAAGCTGTGTTGTTGTGTAGAACGGGTCCGTATCATCCATGCTTTTCGCAAGGCGTTCAAAGGCGTCGCCGTCTATGGCCTTTGCCGCCTTTTCTACGATAACAATCCCCGCCTGGGTGAATACCTTCAACGCGGAATCAGTGGTATCCCTAATCGCAAAAATGGCTGTAATGGCACAAAGAAGAACAATGAAAAGGGAAAAAACAACGATAAAACGAAATTTAAGAGAATGTACTATTTTCACGAAGCCTCCTATGCTCCCTGAAAATATACTGCAAAATGATTTTTTTTCAAAATTTTTTTGACAAATTAAGTCAAAAAAAGAGGGATCTAATACCCTTTATTGGACTGTTCTCCCCACCATGCCATTATTTTTTCGTAAGCTTCCTTAATTTTAATGGTCTTACGGGTAGCGTACGCGACATTCACCATGTTCATATCGGGATGGTATTTTTTGAGGAGGGTATTTCTCGCGGTCTTACATTCATCGGGACTTGCGCCAAAGGCCACTTTTAGTTCTTTAAAAAAGGGTTCCAGCGTTTCAGGAACGCGTGGTACATGCGCGGCCTTCTTTTTTGTACCGCTCCCCGGCTTCCCCGAAACGCCGGGCCCGGCTTTCTCCGCCCTGGGTTTCCTGTTCAGAATTTCGCTTAACAGCTTTACCAGGTCTTCGGCTTCTTTTCTGGTCAGGGTAATACCCTTGCCGCATTTCTGATGGTCCCGCTGCCAGTTCCGTATGTCCAGTTTTGCCGGCCTTCCGTTCCAGCTTACAAGGTTAACTTCCTTGTTCCAGAATTTAACGCCCTCGGAAAATACGCCGTACGACTCGATAATCTCACATTCGATCTCATCATCCTGGTTGGTAAAGGCCATTGTTTCTTTCTGTGCGCTTTTCAGTACCTGACTTCTACCGGCGTCCCTGTCTTTGCCGATTCCATAATCGCCAGAATTCCAAGCGACGCGGCCGCCGCGTCCTCCAGACTTACGATAAAGTCCTCTCCTGAAACCAGCTTATCGACAAAGCTGCGTATGCTCTCGTAGGCGAAGCCCTTCACCCTGCCGTGAACCGTGTTCCGTACCAGTACATCCGGCACAGTAACCGTCTTGTCCGTGTACTGCTGGATCAGGTTGTGGTGGGACGCGTCGATGCTGATCATCCCCTTGTCCCCCAGGACGGTACATTTGATGTCGTTGACGCAGGGATTCGCGTTTGGGCAGATCCAGCCGTTTTCCATCTGGGCGATGCAGCCGTTTTCATATTCGAGCGTTGAAAGGTAGGTATCCTCCGTATTCACCCCCAGGCCGGAAAGCACGCCCCGGGACGAAACCGCGTACACCCGCCTGATGCGGCTCCCGAAAAGCCAGGAAAGGGTGTCCAGGCTGTGGCTCCCCAAAAACCAGAGTATCGATGAGGAGGCTGACCAGGAGAGCATATCAGTAGCCACCCACTTTGTATCGTTGAGCCTGAAGTAACCGTTCCTGAGATTCCCCAGTTCCCTGGCCAAAATAGCCTGTTTCGCCGCCGCGAACGGAGGACTCCAGCGGTTGTGAAGATCCACCATCACCCGGACGCGGTTCTTCTCCGCCGCCTCCAGGATCCGTTCCACATCCGGGCGGCTCGTGGCCAGCGGCTTCTCTATAAGGAGATGCTTCCCCGCCCTCGCGCAAAGAACGGCTGTTTCCGCGTGCAGGTGATCCGGGGTAACAATGGAAACCGCTTCGCAGCCGCTCTCCCGGAGCATATCGTCCAGGCTGCCATACACCGCCGGTATACCGAATTCCTTCGCCACCGCCCCTGCCCGTTCCCGGTCAAGATCGAAGATCCCCACCGTCTCCACCAGCGGATGCTCCCGGAAAATCCCCGCGTGGGTTCTTCCCCACACCCCCGCCCCGACAATAGCAATTTTTATCTTTTCCATGTATAACGCCCCATAACGGCTTCTGCCATCAGCGAGATGATATACCAAATAACAGGAAGAAAGCAACAAGAAAAATAAATTACTTCAACATTTTTTATTGCACCGCACAGGGATTTTTTATATATTTTACTTAGCATCAAAAGAAGAACAACCAAAGTAAAAAATGATTTTTGTCTTATTTCACCATCAATATTCCATTCTATCGAGATCCTTTACGCGCATTAGCCCAAAAGTATTTTTGGGATAGCAGGAATTAAAATTCCACATTTACACGAGAGGAGTATCTATGAAGAAAATTGTCTTATTGCTTACTATCGCAGTGGTATTAAGCGGCGCGGCGTGGGGGCAGGGTTTCCCGCCGGATCCGGCTGATATGCCTGGTCCTTTTGGTGTCATTAATACATTTGGACCCGGAGCAGTTAACAGCGTTTTCGATTCCTTTTATGCTGTACCTACCGTATCCACCGAATCCCGCTACAGCGCCGGAATTTTCACTTCCATGATTGATGATTTTATCGATGTCAATAAGTACGATCCCAAGATCGGAACCTTTGGGTTTGTAGGCGGTTACCCTTCCATGGCTTATGATCCTACTGCAGGTACTGGTGGTGTAAATCAGACCGATTATATTACCGGTGATGCAAGCAACCCAAACTACGCGATTAGTTTTGGGCTGGGAAAATCCATAAAAGATTATTATCTTGGGCTCTACTACGGCGGTTCCATGGTACACGCCACGGGTACAAAAAATATCCCTGCCGATACCGAGCGCTCTCAGGTGAATTGGGGTAATAAATTGGCGGTACTTCTGGGAACCCCAGGTTACGGCGCTTTCCGCTTCGATATGATCCTGGACACCTCCACCCAGGAAGAAAAAAGCAACGGCGATGTAGTTGCCAGTACGCGGAACTTTGCTCCTTCACTCGCCCTCAGCTGGGGAGGCGTACAGCTCGCAGGTTTGGATCCTTACATAACGATTGGCTATGAGTTCCCCGATCAATACGTCTGGGGTACCACCTCTCCACATAAAGAGCTGACTTATACCGGATCTTCTGTCCTGGGTTTACAGGCAGGCTTAGCGAAAAATTTTGACAGCTCCTCTTCCCTTTCAGGCGATGTACTAATGGCGTTAACTTTTGGCGGCAATTATAAAGGCGATGGGGAAGCAGCACCTGCGTTAGGGCTGGGAGCAGGAAGTTTCAGTATAAAGCAGGATGGTGGTTTTGGCATCATGGGAAGAGCCGCGTATAAAAAGATCATTGATCTCGGTCAATTCGCGTTCGGTTTCAAGCCCAGAGTGGCTTTGGGGTATTATGCGGATAACAGCGCCAAGCTGTCGGGAGATGTTAAAGTTGACGGCGGTACAAGCAACTTCTTTGAACTCAATACCGGCATAGACCTGGGCTTTAAGTACCAGCCCTTTGCCAAGTTCGCCTTTTACACCGGCGCGAGCCTCCAGGTTTTTGACTGGAGAACCATAAATAATTCCAAACAAAACACCAGTACGTGGGCCGTTGATGGGTTTATGTTCAGTGAGAACAATTGGAGAAATATGGCCGGCCCTCGTTATGCATTGGGTATTGGTACAACCTATACTCCCGTGAACAACCTCGTCATCGGCGCTGGCCTCAACACCTTCACGGATAAGCTCGTTACTGTTGATCTTACCGACATGACTGTTAAAAGCGGAACATGGTGGGGTTCTAACGCCAATAACATCGGCAGTTTTGCGGCAAGTCTGTTCGCCAACATGACTTTCGATCTTACGGTTAGTTACAAATTCTAAACCGTCCGTTATACGTCAATCGTCTAACACTGTTAGGTAATTCATCTAACAGTGTTAGGCATTTTACCTAACACTGTTAGGCTCCGCGCCTGCGAACCGAAGGTTCGACGCCTACCTTCGGTTCTTAGCTGCGTGAGCTCTTTGGAAATTATTTAACAGCGAAATTCCTGACTGCCAATTTCATGGCCTCTTTCAGTTCATCCACCCTGGTGCGGCGGAGCACCGTGAGGCGAAAGACCGCTGTTTCCATGAAGCCGTAGAGCAGTTCGTTGGCGTCTTTTACATTTTCGATGGCGGCGAATTCACCGGCCTTCATTCCCGCGATGAGCACGGCCGACAGGATATGACGCACCCGCACGGTACGGCGGCGCACGCGGTAATCGGGGTCAATGTCACTTTTGGAAATATGGATGAGGTAGTTCAGCACCACCGAAAGAAGGCGGTTGTTTTCTTCAAGACGTTCGATGATCACGGTCATTACGCGGATGAGTTTTTCCGTATGGGACAGGCCCTTTTCTTTCGCTATGACGGTAATGTCGTCTTCCAAAATCTGCAAAAGCTGTTTGATGCTGAAATTGAAAATATCCCTTTTGTTTTTAAAGTAAATATACAGGGTGGTCCGGGTAATATTGCACCTATCCGCAATTTTCTGGAACGTCACATCTTCAAAGCCTTCGTCCATAAAGACATCCAAAGCTTTTTCCAGAATTTCGTAACGCCGTTTTTCATGTTCCACTACTATCGACATAGGCCCTTCCCCCGGAAATATATTTAAATACTCTCATACTGATAAAAATAAGAACGGATAGCCCCGTTGGTTATTTCTCTGCAGGAATCCGCCTTGCGTCCAAAAAATGATTCAAAGCCCGGATGATCGGAAATTATCGCCAGCTTCCAGCCGGAAAAATGCCGGGTCAGCTTTCCCATCTCCGCGTAGGTCTTCTCCGCGGATTCCGTATCCCCAAGGCGGCGGCCGTAGGGCGGGTTTGTAATGATAAAGCCTTCTGCGACGCCCGCGGCTTCGCCCTTGGCATCGCCTTCGGCGGGCAAAAACTCCCGGGGCGGCGCGGCTTCTTCCATGGGAAGAACGCGGAAAGCGGGAACTGTCCCCGCCGGCCGCTGTCCCGCGAGGGCAAGGGCCCGCGTCATGTTGGATTTGGCCGCGGCGACAGCGGCGGCGTCGTTATCACTTCCCCCTATGCGGACGAGCCGCGAAAAATCGACTTTTCCCAGCAGTTCATTTCTGACGTTCTGTTCAGCGCCCCTGTCGCCCAAAAGGAAGCGCTCCAGGGCAAAATGCCTGCCGACGCCGGGGGCTATGTCCCAGGCGTACATAGCGGCCTCAATCGCGATGGTACCGGCCCCGCAGAAAGGATCGTAAAGGCTGAATTTCCGCCGCCACCCCGAATAAAGGATGATGGCCGCAGCGGTGGTCTCCCGAAGCGGGGCTATCCCCCCCATGGTCCTGTACCCCCTTCTGAAAAGAGGTTCCCCGGACAGATCCAGCAGTACCGAAACCTGGTCCTTTTCAATGTAGACCCGCAGTTCCGCCTCGTTCTCCCCGGTCTCAGGCAGGCGGTTTACCCCCCACTTCTGGCAGAGTCTTTCCGCCGCAGCCTTGTGAACCACCGCCTGTATACTTGTTTCCGCTTCCAGCCGGGAACGGCTGGTTCTGACTTTTGCGACCCGGAGACCGAAGCGGCGGGGTACGTAGTCTTCCCAGGGCCGGTTCCGGACTCCTTCAAAAAGCGCGTCAAAATCCGCTGCTTCAAAAAAAGCGGCTTCGAGTAAAACCCGGTCCGCGGCGCGGAGGGCCATTAACGCCCGGTACAGACCGGCAACGTCGGCTTTAAACCGGACGCGCCCATAGCCGCCTTCTATTATCGAGAGGCCCAGTTTTTTCAGTTCATTGGATACTGTCTTTTCCGCCCCAACCGCGCAAAGGGCTACCGCATTCACCATCGTTGACATGTAAACAGTATACCACAAAATGTTAGATTGTCGAGGTTCATGGAGAAATTGACATTAGCCAGGTGAGTTCATGTTTGTTGTGGTAAAGGTGCAGTACCCGCGAACCGGGTATGGCGGCAAAACGCCGGGGCGTATCAAAATCCACTCTGCCCTGCGCGTTACCCTGCATCTTAATGGTACACACGAAATTTTTGCAGAGTCTCAACGCGAGCCACTTTTCTATCCATTCGTAGAGGCGGGGGGGATAGCAGATAACGTCGCTGAAAAGCCAGTCAATGGGGCCGATCTCTTCGGGCTTGAGGGTAAAGGCGTCGTGCCGCAGGCAGGTAACACCGGGCATGGAAGCGGCCCGTTCGTCCAGGGGGGCGCGGTCAACGGCGATAACCTCGGCGCCGAGCCGGGAAAGCGCCCAGGTCCAGCCGCCGGGACTTGCGCCCGCGTCAAGGCAGCGCTCGCCCCGGCGCGGCTGGCGGCCCAGGCAGGTGAGCGCCTCCCAGAGTTTAAGGTAGGCGCGGCTGGGGGGCCCCTCCCGGTCTTCCTCAAACTCTATTACCCCGGCGGGGAAGGGGCTGGAACAGCGCGGCGAGGCAAGCAGGGTATTGGCGTCCAGAAGGGTCCACGCGCCCATGGGCGTTTCAGGAAGCGGCCAGGGGAAGGGCCGCGGCTTCTGTGAAATTTTCGGGAGCTTTGAAGCGATGAGCGCGCCCCGCCTGAATTGGGTAAAAAAAACCGAGGCCCAGTTCCGCTGAATATCCCTCAGGGCGCGGGCCGCTTCATTTATCGATTCAAATTCAATTTTTATGGGGTCAAGCCAGGTATTACGATGCCAAAAAACCGGAGGGGCAGAAGAAAAATTTACTGAAGGCTTTCCCTCGGGTTGTAAAGAAGGGGTCTTTAAGTAATAAAAAGGGCCAAAACATTCGACCGGCGGCCTTCCATCGCCGCCGCAAACAAAGTTCAATTCCTCTACCAGATGATCCTCAAATCCCGGCGCCGACTGGTACACGAGACCTTCAAGAGGAACAGTCGTCATATACCATCGTCATCTGCCGTCGTCATTTCTCCGCAGGAGATTCGGACGCGCTGCCCCCGGTCATACTGCTGCCATGGAAATAGCGCCAGGAAAGATAATCCACGTAACGTTCAAAAAGTTTCCCCTTGGGGGATCCGATGATGCTGAAACCAATTTCGCAGGAATAATCCGCGGTCTCAATCCACATTGATTCTACCTGCAGTTCAAATACCCCGATATCCGCATCGCTTTCCGGTATTATTTCCAGCTTATACTGCTTTTTTAACTCAAAGCCCGCATAACTCGTACACTCTACTTTACAGCCGGTTATGCTGAGATCACTGAGCAGGGCTTCTCCGAGATTGGTATCAAGGATTCTGACTTTGGCAAGTGCTTTAAATCTGATATGGTTACGCTGCTCGAACATGTATACAAGTTTGTACCATACTTGGCTTTTCGTCAATACTTTTTAAATCCAGGTCGCCCTGCCGTCGCCGGTGATGGGGATCTTTTCGCCAAGGTAGCGGGGCCGGGGTTTAAACACAATGGAAAAAAAAGCCTTAACCCTGGCGAAGTATTCCCTGAATTGCCAATAACGCAGGCTGCCGCCGGAGAAACGCTCCTGGTCAATGCTGTACCCTACCGCGTCCAGACCGAGGCTCCGGGCCATAGCCACGGCCCGGCTTATGTGGAATTTCTGCGTAACGATAAGCAGATCCCTGACTTCAAAAACATCCCTGGCCCGGTACATGGAATCCCAGGTGCTGAACCCCGCGTGATCCATGAAAATATCTTCTTCCTGTATGGACGGGGCGTTGGCCAGTACGTAAAGACGCATGGCGTTTACCTCGTCGTAGTAACGTTCGCCGTGATCCCCCGTAAGGAGGAGCTTTTTCCCCTTGCGGTCTTTCATTAAACTGATGCCCGCCTCTACCCTGTCCTGTAAAACCGGTGAGAGTTTTGTCCCCCGGGTCTGTGAACCCAGAACCATGACGGCGGTGCGGGGCGGAAGATCACCGGCCCCGGTATAAACGTACTTTCGGGCAGCCAGGATTATCCCTATATTGATGAAGAGGGTAACCAAAAAGGCCGATACGAAAACGGTAAGGCAAATGGCGATAATTCTCCGCTTTAATGAAAATTTTGCGGGCCCGGTTCTTTTCCACATGTTTTGTGAGAGAATAGCATAAAACCGGGATTTGCAACAGCTTAATTCTTCCATGGCGCGGCCCATTGACAGGGAGCTTCCATGACCATACTATTATAACTATATGGCAGACAGCACATTTTTTACAGATGCTGACTTTGAACAATATCGCACCTTGATTTACAATGAAAGCGGTATACACTTTACTTCAACCAACCGTTCTATCCTTGAAAGCAGGCTGAAGGAACGGCTGCGGGAAAAAGGAATAGATTCGGTAAAAACCTATTTTGCCGCGATTTCCAAGGATCAGGGGGAACTGAAAAGTTTCCTCGATTCCATAACTACTAATCTGACCCGGTTTTTCAGAAATCAGGCGCATTTTGACGCGATGGAACGCTACGTAATTCCCGAGCTGATGCAGATCAAAAAGGCAAGCGGGAATACTACCATCAAGATCTGGAGCGCGGGGTGTTCTACCGGCGAGGAGCCCTACACCATAGCCATGCTATTAACCGAAAAACTTCCCCCAACCTGGAAATTCGAAATAGTAGCCAGCGATATCAGCCTTAAATGCCTCATGACCGCAAAAGAAGGGTTCTACGCGGATAACAAGATCATAGGGATCCCCGACGACTATTTAAAGAAGTACTTTGAAAAGGTCGAGGGGGGGTACAAGGTTCATCCCAATTTGATGTCAAAAATAAGATTCGACTATCATAACCTGAAAAACGATTCGGGGCTGAGAGGTCAGGATATAGTATTCTGCAGAAATGTCATTATCTATTTCGATGAGGCCGCCCAGACTGCGGTTATAAACCGGTTCTGGGACGCCATGGCTTCAAAATCATTTTTGTTCATTGGCCATTCCGAATCCCTTTTTGGCATGAACACAAAATTTGAATTTGTAAAAACCGAGTGGGCCACTTTATACAGAAAATTCACTTAAAAATAGTTTGGGGGATTCATCGTGTCTGACGAAATATCCGTACTAATTGTTGACGACTCCGCAATGATGAGGAATCTTATTGGTCACATGATCGAGGATACTCCGGGTCTGGTAATTGCCGAAAAGGCCATGAACGGTCTTTTTGCCCTTCAAAAGATACCGAGGGTAAACCCGGATATCATCATTCTGGATCTGGAAATGCCGGAAATGAACGGTATCGAATTTCTGCAGGAAAGGAAAAAGCAGGGGATCAAGATTCCGGTAATTATCCTCTCTTCCATTGCGGAAAAAGGCGCAAAGATCACGATGGAAGCTTTGGCGCTTGGGGCCAGCGATTTTATTCAAAAGCCTTCCGGTTCGGTTTCCATGGATATACACACGGTGCGGGATACACTGGTGCCCATGCTGCTGGGTTACGGCGGCGCTTACCGCCGTTCCCAGGGCAAAAAAACCCTTACACCGGAAGAATACGCAAAAAAGCCGGCCGCTCAGCCGGGCCCGGCCGTAGACATAGGTTCCCTGCTAAGGCCGCTCACCGCCCCCGCCGCAAAAGCCGCCCAGCCGCCAATGCAGCTCCGCAAGCCCGGGAAAATAGATATCATCGCCATCGGTATTTCCACCGGCGGACCCGACGCGCTTCGGGTGGTTTTCAGCAACCTGGACAAGGATCTGACGACGCCCATTGTGGTGGTTCAGCACATGCCCCCCGGCTTTACGAATGAATTCGCAAAAAGCCTGGCCCGCATCTGTCCCCTGGAGGTAAAAGAGGCGGAAGAGGGCGACGTCATTCAGAACGGCCGTATCCTTATTGCCCAGGGGAACAAGCACCTGGAAATTGAACGCAAAGGCACAGGCGTAATAGCGCACCTGTCGGATTCGCCCCTGGTTTCCGGTCACCGGCCCTCGGCGGATGTGCTGTTCGCGTCGGTTGCCCTTAGTTATCAGAACCACGCCCTGGGCGTCATCATGACGGGCATGGGCCGGGACGGAGCGGCGCAGCTTGGGACTATCTATAAGGAAGGGGGCATGACCCTGGGCCAGGACGAAAAGTCCGCCGTTGTCTACGGCATGCCGCGGGTCGCCTGGGAACTGGGCCATGTGATGGAACAGGTGCCGCTTGATAAGATGGCCCGCCGGATCTGCGATATAGCGAAAACCAACAGGTAATTATCTTTCCACGCCGTTCTTGACTATCCAGCGGTTGTCGTTCTTTTCAAACGCCGATGAGGGGAGCGTAACAATACGGCCGTCGTCGGCGCTTAGCTTTAGCTTACCCATTACGACATTCACTTCCACAACCTTCCAGGAGGAGCCGTCCCAGTTTAATCTGGTTCCCTCGGAGGGGATGAGCCGCCGCTGCTCTCCGTAGAAAAGGTGTTCGTAGGCGAGGCAGCAGAGGAGGCGGCCGCAGGGGCCGGAGATCTTCATTGAGTTGAGGGAGAGGTTCTGATCCTTGGCCATTTTTATGGAAACCGGCTTGAGCTTGTCCGAAACCGCGTGGCAGCAGTAGGCCCGGCCGCAGACGCCCAGGCCGCCCAGCACCCGCGACTCATCCCGGACGCCGATCTGGCGCAGTTCAATCCTGGTCTTAAAAATACTCACCAGGTCTTTAACGAGTTCCCTGAAATCCACCCGCGCTTCGGCGGTGAAGAAAAAGAGAATCTTCGGCTCCTCCAGGAGGTAGTGAACCGAAACGAGCTTCATCTCCAGCTTGTGAACATCAATCTTGGCTTTACATACATTGTAGGCTTCTTTTTCCTGCTGCCTGTAATACGCCACCTTTGAAAGGTCATCGGCAGTAGCGATCCTTTCAATGCGCGTAACGGCGATGTGTCCGGCTGTCTTCTGGATAAGGCCAATGACCTCGGCCAGATCCCGGCCGTAACGGGTCGGAACCACCACCGTGTTTCCCGGTTCCAGCGCGTCCCCGTGCCAGGCGGCGAAGAAGGTCTCCTTGGAATACACAAGGCGCAGCCGGTAAACCGGCGTATCCTGGGTAAGAGCTTCCAGATCTTCCCCGGTAATGACCGACTCCCCGCCCATCTCATCTTCCTGGGTATCCTCCAGGGAAGAGATATCTTCTTCGAAGTCTCCCATTGCGCTAAAGGGCGAATTGTCAAATTCATTCGTTTCGACGTGAGGATTGTCTTCTTCGTCATTGTCTACGCTAGTCATCTCTTTCCCTTATCACACCTGTAACGGTTAAGTCTACCAGGAGACCCTTGATCTCGTTCAGTTTGGAAACCCTTTCAAGCTGGGTTGTCTGACCGTATAAAATCGCCGCGGCCAGCTCTTCGAGTTTCCTGTCCACCACCTGTACCTGATTAAAAATTGTAGCCTTCCATTCAATTCCGCCTTTGGAGACTACCTTCTTTTTTATACCCTGAATCTTTTGCAGTTCAAATCCGTACTTAACCACATAGTGGATAAAATTACGAACCGCCTTTTTGTATTGCAATATTTCATCCTGAAAAGGCCGTTCTATAAGGTCGCTTCCCGCGCTGTGGACGGTGTCCATAAGTTCCGTCAGCGCCTCTTCGGACTGCTCAAGTTCACTTAAAGGGCCAAGTTCCCCAGCGGCCCCGGCGTTGTCGAGCATCTCGGAAAACACGGTTTTCCGGCTTGAACGCACCTCGCCCCTGGCTTTGGCTTTTTTGGCGGACGAAGAACGGCCCATGAGGGCCTCGGCGGAAATTCCCGCCTCCATGCCCGGAAAAACTGGAGAATTATACAGTGAAGGGGTAGAAATATCTATTTTATCCATGACTATGAACCGCGTGCTGACCCAAAGATTCTCTGAGCCCGGTAACGTCCCGGTATTCCGAAATGGCGCGGTTCCAGGCGTCTTCGGTTCTGCATACCCGGACCCGGCCGTGGATCAGGCAGCCTTCATCGGCCTGGATGCGGCGGGTAATAATGTCCCCCATGACCAGACCCGTTGCCAGAACGATGAGGCGTTCACTGGCGAGGACATTGCCAAAAACGACCCCGCCTACGGTAACGGAGGTGCCGCTTACATTGCTTTTCATCCTTGCCCGTTCCCCTATGACCACCCGGCCTTTCGCCTTAATATCACCCAGGACATTACCGTCAACTCTGGTAAATCCGCCGGCTTCAATATCTCCCGATACACTGGTTCCCGGACCAATTATTGTATTGATGGAGAAGTCTTCATTTTTAGCAGAGGTCATGCACGCCCCAATCAATATCCCGGAAATTATGCCTAATCAACCGGCTGCCGGCCTAACGGGCCAGCTTTGCTATGCTGGATCGGATGTTGAGATATTTGTAGGGATCTACCACATCGGAACCAATGTGTACTTCATAATGTACGTGAGGGCCGGTAGATAATCCCGTATTTCCAATATAGCCTATTACTTCTCCCTGTTGAACCCGCTGCCCGGCGTGTACCCGGAAGGAAAGCATGTGACCATAACGGGTATAGAACCCATGCTTGTGCCGGATAATTACGTTGTTCCCAAAGTCCTGATCAAAATCCACCGATACCACCTGCCCGTCGGCAGTGGCTACTATTGGATCGCCCTGCCGGTAGGTGGAGATATCAATCCCCTTATGGATGTAATACTGGCCGGTAAAGGGATTCTCGTTCTGGCCGAAATACATGGAAATATGACCAATGCCGCCCTTTATGGGCCAGACACTGGGAATTTCGGTGAGCAGGGCGTTTTGGGAATTCAAAAGGGTGCCGATTTCTTTAATCGGGGTAGTTGCGGAGCTGAGGAACTCAGAAAGCCGCTTTAAATCTTCCACTTCCTGAAGAGTCCCCGCGGGGCTTTCTTTTATGTTAAAAAAAGACGATAAATCGCCAGTCGAAGCCATTGATACTTTTCCGGTGCCTTTGACATCCGCCCCCAGGGCAGAAAGGGTACTGGACAAAGCGGGCTCAAAATTCTTCACTTCCCTGAACAACTGGTTAACTTCGTCACGGATCTGATCCAGGCTGGCCTGGGTATCCTTTAAACGGTTGTCCTTGTCCAGCAGGTTGCCCTGCGTCGCCCTGTAGGAGACCCCATACCACACAAAGGCGCCAAAAATAGCGAACAAAACCAGGAAAAAACAGCAAACCGATACCAGTGAAATATGGAGATTGTAGACTTTCTTTTCCGAATGGGGTACGAGTACAACAGTATACCGCCTGGTTACAGTTCTTCCAATGGCCCTGAAAAAAGCGCCAATGGCCTTGAAAACCGCAAGAACGCCGTTTTTTACTATTTGTACAAAATTATTTTCAAAACGCTTATACTCATGTACTGATGCCACTACTACTCCTTGGCATAAGGGTTAACCCTGATCCAGACACTTCAGATTACTATACTCTTAAAAACTTAAGGTGTCAACTTTCTTTTAAATACTTTTAAAACAACCTTTACAGTATCGGTATAAAATCAGTGAATTTTATACGAAAAAATCACCGCCGCCCGGTAAAAAAGAAGGCGCTGCTGGCCTCCATCGTCTGAAAGAACGAAATCCCTGTAGTAATAATCCTTGTTTTCGAAATTGCTAACGCCATAGTTGCGGTACGTCCTCATTTGAATAATCAGAGCGGCGCTGAACCGGGGAACAATGGAAAAATTAAAAAGCCCCGAAAAAATCCAATTTGCAAGATCGCCGCCCCAGCGTTCGCCGCCTGAGGTATTGTAAAGGTTCATGTTCATCTCCGCCATAAAGGCGATGGTATCCAGTACCGGCGATTGGGGCATGTGGTAACCCAAAACGTAGGATGCGTAATAGATCCAGCCGTTTTGGTTCTCCCGGTCATCGTTTTCAAAGACCCATGCGTCCCACTGCCCGGCCCCGGAATAGGCGGAGTAACGAAACTCCTGGCGGCTCTGGAAGAGCACATGGTTCCAGTCCCCGGGGAAAAGCGCCGCCAGGTCGAACTGCACGGTTCCGGCCCCCCAGGCGCTCCAAAGCAGGCCGTCAAACGCGTCTCCGTAGACTTTAGCCTTCCGCGGAGTGTCCCCCGGCGCGGGGGCCGGAGCGTTTTTGTCCTCAGGCGCGTTAACGCCAATTCCCATCCCCAGCGGCATATTCCACCCCGACCCGGCCCGGCCGCCCCCGGACAACACGAAAAAAGCCGCCGGCGTCCAGTTTACCTCGGCTATGCCGCTCACGGAAACCGGGGTAACATCGGCGCTGAGAACCGCAGTGATGTTGTTATCTTTTGTTAACGGGCCCGAACCCTGCAAAAAGGGGAAGGTGAGGCCCTCATTTAAGCGAAGCCTGGCTTCCGGCCGGGTTGAAACCTGAAACTGCAGCTCCGTGGAGGTTTTAAAGCCCCCCTCGTCTTCCGCCGCATTATCTTCCGCGGCGGCTGGGAAAATGAAGAAGCCGGTAAAAAGCAGCGTAAAAAGTACCGTCTTAAATTTTCGATGCATCCTCATTTCCAATTCCCCATTCCGAATTCCGCATTCCTCATTCCTCATTCCGAATTCACCTACACCGCCTCATACCCCGCCCTGATGGCTTCGGCGTTAAGGGGCACAAATTTGTGTTTGTCCGGGGGGAAGAACTTTTTTAAAATGCCGTCTATATCGGAAAGTTTTAACGCGCCGGTAAGATGGGCCAGGGCGCCCAGGGCGACCATGTTGGCGAAGAGGAGCTGTCCTACCTTTTCGGCAAGACCGGAAGCTTCAACGTTTACTACCTTTATATCAGTCCGCTTGGGGCTTTCCTTGACCAGGGTTGAGTTGATGAGCATGAGCCCCCCGCTCTTGAGTATCCCTTCGCAAAGGGGCAGGGAATCGCTGTTCATCACGAGCACTGAATCGGGAACAGTAACGAGGGGG
>Ga0123357_10005185_pt1 | contig 15552 bp, 7 predicted proteins | sample TergutEmb28metaG_FD_89873 | JGI IMG/M metagenome (GOLD analysis project Ga0123357, IMG submission 89873) | Embiratermes neotenicus P4 segment gut microbial communities from Petit-Saut dam, French Guiana - Emb289 P4 | ecosystem: Host-associated > Arthropoda: Insects > Digestive system > Gut ... | reverse complement strand
GTTACATAACCGCATAAATCTTATAAACACTAATACTCTTTCGGATGAAAACCTGATAATGGCCGGAATAGGCCGAAACATGTAGTTGTTATCATCCTCTAATAAACATCCTTAGAAATATTTGTTGTGTTATTGACTAAATACTTGTACCTATTTATATATATTTTCAGTTTGTTGTCATACTAAGGTTTCATATGTAATATTACTTGTGAGTAAGAAGAAAACTTATTGCTGGAGGCTTTCACACGATATTAGAAAATTGCCATTAATGAGTGGCCTAGCCATACGTGTACAGGGGAAAAGAAAATTGCATGACTGGTTGTTGAGAATTTGTGCACTGAGCTATACGCAGCGTGACACGGCCCGTTAGGCAGCATGCTTACAACATTGTTGTGTCTGCTGCCTAGCGAGCATAACGAACCGCATGGTAGTCTCTTGATTCTCAGCTTGCTGTCGCCATAGCAACATCTCAGCACCCGAGCAATTGGGTGCCGTACCGTATAGATCCTCGCCAACGTGTAACTGCTGTTTAACTGCACTTCTTACGTCAACATATTAAGCCCAGTGACAGAACATTGTGCTTGGTACTATTTTGTATAGACATTTTAAGAAAATCTAAAAAATGTTGTACTTAGTATTTCTGTCATGGCTATCCGTCCGACGGCCAGCGTCTGACCTGACGCAGTTCAATTAAAATCCACACGCTATCTTTACATATTTTTCTTCATGTTTGTACCGTGCATCAATGACGATTAAAACACTTTATTATTCAACAGATTCACTAATAAATAATTCGTAGATACAATTAGGATTATTATATAACTATTTAAAGTATTTAAAATTGCTCCAACATGTTTCAGATCACAAGGAATCCATAATCAGGGAGTTCTATACGGTGCTTGGCTAAAATTACAGTAATGGTTCTATCTTGTCCGTTAATATGGATGTAGTCGGTGTTATGGCAGCATATTTGCTTGTGGCGAGTGCGTATACTGCACAGTCTAGAGTGGCACTCTAGATTGTGCAGTACACATACGCGCCACGGGCAAATATGATGCAATGACACCGACTACGTCCATATTAACGGACACGATAGAACCATTACTGTAATTTTAGCCAAGCACTGTATACAGCTCCCTGATGATGGATCCCTTGTGATCCTAAACATGTTGGAGCAATTTTAAATATATTATAATAATTCTAATTGTATCTACGAATTATATATTTGTGCACCTGTTGGACATTAAAGTGTTTTAATCTTTACAGATTGTTTGGATGAAACATGGTGCTTTTAGTTCAGCTGGGATCCATTACGCGTCGATTTATATAAGGCACATTTTTCGCCTAAATCTTCCGGTTGCGATTCCATTTCGGACGTCAATATCGTAAAGGAATGTTCTAATAACTTAGACTAGAGTTTATGAACTTGTGTGTCCTTAACCTTTGCCACGCTTGTCCGAGACAATGAATAGAAGGATTTACTTTGTTAAATACACTTGTATTTTATTGTCATAAAATATTTACTTAAATAAATGGCTGGCAATGTAAAGGCTTTTGTACGTTTCCGGATGTTCCTTTTGTTCCCCTGTGAATGGCCTGGTTTGGCCGCAAAATATTCATACAAATTTCAATTGTGTTTTACCATATTTTACACAAATACTGTATACTCTGTTGGATTTATTGACATAAAGAGTGAGGTGGTACATAGTCAAAATACACCATAAATTTAGTAAATGTCCACTTGTGCACACGATGTTCTGCATGTCTCAGTCCTTTTGCAAAGTGTGTTGAGTGGAATTGGATTCAGATTAACTACACAGGTGGATTATTTCAGTAATATATATAAATTTTGGGTACAATTAATTGAATGGTAACAAATTAAAATTTGTTAATTTTAAAAGTGATAACTGATAAAGGCATTATTTATACACACATGCACAAAACAAATTACGTATGGGGCTTATTTAAAGTTGGGAAACTTCCAAGTTTTTCTTTGCCTGATGACAGACGAAACATTTTCCGACACTTCGAGTTTACTGATATCCCAGGCACTAAAACAAATTATTATTGGCATTAATCGCTTGTGGGTTAATGCACGTCGTTAGCAGGCACCACTTTGTTACCACCTTCAACAGTAAGATCTGCCAAATGTTTGAGACATGCAGCAACAAAAGTGACTGACAGTGGAAACCAGAATACTTGAAAAATTTATCCAAATACTACCACAAATATGGTGTACCATGAAATTCTACGTGGTTCTCAGAGATGGTGAATAGTTGCCGCACATTTAGAGCTAGGGTACGAGCAATGCACGAATTAGTCTTTCATCATTATGTTGTACTTATCAGTGAAACAATTCAGTAAACTGCACGATTTACGCTGTTGAAAGAAAGGCTCCCAGAATCTTTTTCATGGAACTATTTTGTTACACAAAATTTTCAGGTGCTGGCTCCCGATAACACCAAATCCAAAACTAGCTGTGTGCTTACTTGTCATAGATACAAGAATAAATTGGGACCTTATTTATCAATAAGATAAAATATGTTCTTGTGAGAAAATAGTTTAATTTTTGGGGAGGAATTGAATTTCAAATTAATTTGTTTGCTTAGGTAACAGCTAGACGTCATACCAGGATCACTATCTAAGGACTGATTACACTACAGTAAAATTCGGGTCTGTATAGCGTGTCTTTGACAACACGGCTGAAGATGGGTAGAAGAACAAGGTTTAGAAATTTCCAAAAGTCTTATTAGTAGATAAAATATCCCAGATATATCCTTCCGAGGCTGCCCTAGGTCTGAAGGTGGGCCACCAGATTTAAACACGTAAGTAATGGCGCACATCATGATAACACTAGAGTGAAAAAAAAGTTTTACGTTTTAGGACATGATTAATTCTCTAGGAAATTCGACCATTCTGTTTATCTGCGCCTTAAGCCTTGTTGATGCGAGACAACACCGGATTCTTGTGAGTTGTTACTGAGTAGAAAGTATCCGGGAAATAAATATCGGCTGCGGAGATCGGGCAGTTAGAACGGTCGGGATGAATGGGCGACACACGGCCAGATAAGCTCAATTGGAGGAATGAACGCAAGAAAGAAAAATGGAACGCTATCAAATTTTGTTCCACGCAAGTTTTCTTTTTGGAAGGGGTTTGCGAGAAGGGGGAAACGTAAGAGGTGGAGGAAGAGGAAGAATAAGAATAAGAAGACAAGCCAGGGAAAGACGCATCTCTGGAGGTTTCTGTAACTCGAAGTTAACGCAGGAAAAGCAAGAAGAGAGACGTTCTGTCGTCTGGCGCCGTAACAAAAACACTTCGCATTAATTTAACTACGGGAAAGCCTCGGAAGTTCTGTGGCTTTTCTACACATTTGCACGCACGTGACACCCAGAAAACTGCCACGCATTCCATAAAAGCTGCCAGAACACGCGTGTATCGCAATACCATGCGTTTTGTATTAAAGAATATCTGCAAATGTATATATCTGTCACATGACCAATCAGTGGTATCACATATATTGGGGACCGCAGTAGCACAGTGGTTAAGGTGTTGTGTCACAAATCGGAAGGTTGCTGTTTCGATCCCAGCTGATATCAGTGGATTTTTCATTGACATAAAATCCTTCCTATCGCACTATGGCCATGGGGTCGACTTAGCATCTCCTGGGGGTAAAGGCGGCCGGCGCGTAAGGCTGACAACCTTACCACCATCCTGTGTCTTTGTCATTTAATCTGGAAACCTTAACTTCCTGGAAACCTCTGGGCCACTCCAGGCCTGTAATGGGACTGCTTTACCTTTACCTTTATCACATTGTATATTGCTCATGATATGAGGCACTGACTGGCTGTTGTGAATGCGGTAATGATACTTGTTCTTAAGCCAACATAAAATATGGGGGGGGGGGGCTTCTTTATTTTCTGAGTGACTGTTAGCTTGTCTACAAGGACTTTTATTCTTCGTGTTTGTAGTCTGTTACTTTTGGAGGCTAAGGAGGACAGATTACTATTGTCAAAGGAGATAATTTTTATTAGTAAAGTGATCCCGTTACAGGCCCGGTGTAGCCGAGAGGGTGGGTAGAGGTATAACTCTACTCTTATATGACCGCGGCACTAGAAGGGGGTGATTGGTCAGCAGAACGCCCCGGCCGCACTTTACCCCCGGGAAAGACCCGATACCCAGCCTCAGGCCGAATTTTTATTGGACATTGCCCAGTGTATTAATGAAACATGAATGACTTTTTGAAAGATCTATTTTTTCCTTCGTTCACAAAAACTCGATTTGGCTGAAGGCTGCTGCGAGTGTTTTTTGCAATAATATCCTTACACTCGTCTGAATAGGCTAAGCTAAACCTATTATGACAGTGAATGTTTGATTGGTGCAAATCAGGAGCTTATGTTTCGCTGTTTTACTTGCTTTTTGCACACTTCATTCATTTTTAGAAATAAATATTTTTACCCCGCGTCATTCATATTAATCAGATTCAACTTCATAAATATGTGTATCATGTTATTTTCCTTTTGACTCTAAAAAGTTAATTTTTACCTTGAAAATTTTTAATTTACATTTTAGACAACTGTATTTGTTATATATATTTCATTCTCATGCGTCAGCACGATGTATTACCCACTGCAAACAAAAAAAAATGGATTTTAAAATTATGTTGTTTTCCTTAGTGTCTAAGTGTTGTGTACTGCTATAATTCCTGTGGGATTTTGCGGACAGACAAGTATTACCACTGTAAGAAATATTTAGTCATGGCCGATATTAAAGTATTGACCTACCATATACAATTTGTTTACAAAGCGTTTACGTCATAAAGTGCAGACAACAAGCTATGTGAGGCTAATACATGAGAAATATAAGGCAACGGCAGCTTTCGAGCATGATTCTAACGTTTTTTCACTAAAAAATAATAATCTGGCGATAACAAATATGAAAAGGCAATATATTTTCTTAGACTGCTCCAGCACTGAGTTTGTGATTTGAACCCCAGTCGAGAAAGGAATACGGAGGCCTCTCTTTCACGTCCCTCTGTACCTACGTATTAGCCGACATAACTTTTAAGAATCCTGCCAAAATTTCGTAAGATTAATACAAGGTGGTTCAAATATGACTGAGACTGACTGCGGCTTGTTTACACACAAATCAGTCCCGGTCACATTTGAACCACCTTGTATTTACATAAATTAATTCTGAATCTCAACAGGCCATAAATGCTGAAGAATAAGGTAATAAATGTGTACGCCTTTTGCTGGGAAATGTTTTGTACCACAGTTAGGCACAATTCATAAAATGCGTGCGCAAGGATACCGTGTGTGTCTTAAATCGAATATTTGAGTTTGAAGATATTTAAAATTTCCGGTTTATAAGTTGTACAGTTCTGCATCAAAAGCCCTGGAGCGAATTGCATCTCTTCCTTTCAAACATCTGATATAATTCCAAATACATATGATGAAGTTCATTTCATATTCCTTCTGTATGGTTGGAGCATACTCAAAATATGGCCCCACCGTAAGTTTCTTTTACGATCAGATATGAAGACAAGATATAGAGAACCAAGAATAAAATAGGGCGAACAAACAGACTTGCTGTGAAGAAAGTATAAAGTGACTGGGATAAAGTTGTACAATAAGGGCATGTGTGTGTTTGATTTAAACCTCGTCTTATGCAGTACTGGTGTAGCATAAAATAACATGAAGATTTATGCAAATGTGAATTAACATTTGCTTAGTTCTTAATGAATTAATCGCATTACGAAATAAAGGAAGTTTTTTGTAACGCAGTGTGAGGTTTGGCGACCGTGATGATCTCTGCAGCAGCACTAATTTCTTTGTATATCAAGGAAACAAACGAAAGTAAAGATCGACTGACCTAGGGACAAGTAGCATCACTCCAATCAACATGATAGCCGTAAATATGCTATAAAATATTACTCGATTTCGTGCACAAGAGAGTTGTGTCAGAATTTTTTGAAACATCATATTAATGGCAGGCTTTTTCAACTGGCAAGACACAAAACGCATGTAAACTTTTGTTATAAGTAGGGTTGCTACCTCACAGGAAACAGTACAACTCAAAGACGAGTCAGCTAATAGTTTTTGGGGAAATAATCGATGTTTGTTCAAAGAAGTAGAGGAAACAAATTAACACACAGTGAGAATAAAATTCAGATTTAAGTAATGTAAAACAAGTGGCAAAATTAACGGCAAACTTAAAGAGCTACTTTGTGTCAGAATTGTTAGATTCTAGCGGGAATATTTCGTAACAGGAAATTAGTGGAATTCGGACTTGAAATTGCTTTTGCACAGTCTGTGTTTGTTTCAGTACTATTAACCCCTAATGCAATATGCAAGTGTTAAGAAGAACTGTGTCCATTAACGTATTCATTCTTAAGTACTCGTACTGAAATTGTGTCCGTTCAGGATCACTCAGTGATATGGATTGTAGGCAGCATTGCGTCAATCCGGGACGGTGCAAACGGAACTAAATATCGAAGCACTGAATCAGAGCTTTTTAGTAGGAAAAAGGTATGAGTCGAAATAGCTCTCTCCATATGTTATTCGCTTGTGGCTGACTTGTCTACGTTGAAAATCAGTTCTGTGTGTGTGTGTGTGTGTGTGGCAAGTGTCTAAATCGCCATTTTGTTCAAACTGTGACTTCCGGTGTAAAATTACAAGTTCAGAATATATTGCGCCATGTTTGGTGACCAATATTTATTTCGATATTAGAGCCATTAAACGTGCACATAATGTTCCAGTATTGGTGGCTCTTTACATAAAGGTCGTATTGATCATTCGAGTGTATGAAGAGATTTTGCAATAAGAGTATAGGTTCACTCACATTCTGAAAACAAATATTGCTCTTAGCTACACTCATCCAACAAAATGGACAATATTTTTCCTTAGATATTTATATTATGACATTGAATATTCCTTATTATATTCTAATATCGATATCCAAGTAACAATATTGTGCATTTTTTGTTTGAGTGTCGCGATTGGTTACTGACACTGCACGGAAAGAACAATATAAAACATTTCTATACGGACATATTGGCCATAAATACGACAGGTCTACATTGAATGCCGGTTATATAATGATGAGGCTTGCATCTTATGGAAGATTATATTTTATGGTTGTAAGAACTCAAATCGGAAATTAATATAACACTGTGGTTTATCCCTGATGCGTATGAAACCCCAGGTAAATCGTTACTTCATTAACGGCTTCTTTCAAAACACGAAGCAATATTTGGCCTCTCAACCGAAAGGAATAGTACCCATGTCGAACCTTGAAAATCAATCAGTCCTTAAAATGTTAACAGAGTATTCGGTGATCCATGACGTGTACTCACTGTAAAGCCTGATGGTTCCATCCGTCTCGCCCCGAGGGTTCTTAGCCACGCACTTGTAGGTGCCGTAGTCCCGTTCCTGGATGTTGTTGATGGTCAACTTCATGTGCGTCTTATAGGGAGGGAAGTCCACGGTGTTTTCGGCTCGATACTTGCGACTTTCATGGATCATGTGGCCGTCTTCCCGCGTCCAGTAATTGAGCGACGTGGGATGCGCTTCGGTGAAGCACTCCAGAGTTACGCTGTACGCGAGAGGTGCTCCCACCAACTGGTGAGGGATCCACAGCATTGGAGGAACTAAACAGAGCAAAAAAGTAAAGATTGTAGGCAATTTTTATCGCATCAGAAAGTGCAGAACATGACTTATGGACATGTTTACACAACCCTATGAATAGGTGGATGAGTGGGTGGATAGAAATACTCGTACGGACAGGAGGAAAGCAGGAATGAAAGCGAAGAAACGAATTCACTTGCAATATTTCATGTGAAGAATTCACTGGAATCTGTATATTATTGTTTCTTTGGTGTGAATTATATATAGTAGAAGCCTGTAGAATCAAAAAGATAAAACGTTTTGACTTTATCATTGTTACCGATCGATGAAACTCGTACCCGTCCCGCTGAACCTGCTGGATTTCTCACTCCGGGCTTCAGATCACTATGGATAGTTTTCTGTGTACTGTCACTAAATCACGAGGTCTACAGGATTAGGATCCGTGTTAGAGTCTAAGTTTCTCAGCAGTAATAATGTACAGATGTGTACAAACAATCAGAATAAAAGCCTATATGTGGAACATTTAGAAATTCATTCCCTTGTGAGACGTACCGGGCGTGTTCAGTAGGTAGGACCTAAAGTTCTCTAGCCTGCAATTATTGTGTTAATAACAAATATTATTTTTAGTAGGAAATAACACGTTTCGTAGGGTAATATGAAACAGATGGGCCAACAAAAATAAATAAATAAATAAATAAATAAATATGTAGGTTATTCGGAAAGTAAGTACCGTCTGCGCATATCTCTCGCGCATCCTGGAGACTGTCACTTTGCGCATGTACAGTGACTTCCTCTATCAATTGAGAAGTCACAGACGCCATTTCGTGAAATTCGTTTTATGTTTATGCTTCTTCCCTTGGGTTAAACATGTTTAAGACAATTGAAGGGGCCGCCGACTGTGAAATAGGTCTGTAATTCGTTTTTTGAAAGCTAGGAATGTGCTACCAAGTGAGATTCATCACCAGATCTGTCATGTGTATGGTGACAACGTGAAGAGTGTTGGCATGGTTAGGAAATGGGTTCGGGTGTTCAATGAAGGACGAGAGAACCTGAACGATGAGGCGCGAAGTGGGCGTCCATCTTTGGTAAATGATGATTTGGTGCATAAGGTCAACGAAAGAGTGTGTGACAACAGATGTTTCACAATTTCTGATCTGTCTGTGCATTATCCTCAGATTTCAAGGACTCTACTCTATGACATTGTCAGTAGTGGCTAACATCGCAGGCGGCCGCATTTTATGAGGAGGGTAAACAAAAACTTGTGCCCCGCTACGATAAGTGCCTCAATAATGGCGGCGAATATGTGGAAAAGTAGTTTGAAGAATGTAGAATCTGATAAAAATAAAATTTTGTACGAAACTTTACTCGATTATTTTAGAGCGAAACAGTACTTACTTTCTGAATAAGCCTCGTACATTCATTAATTCAGCCAATCATCCAGCTAGAAACTGTTCAGGGGATAAATTTGTGTCAGTTGCTAAAAGCATTGGAAGAAAATCCAGCGAGGAATTTCAGAGTGCGATCTTGTTTCTATGGAAGAAATGATTTCCGTCATCGAAATTGGCCGCCAATTGCAAGAGGTGTATGGTGACGACGCAGCTACAGGGCAGCATTTTGGATGCAGGAAATTTGAAAATTTTTGAAAAGACATGCATGATAATAAATTGATCGCTTGTTGAAATAGATAAATGAGGGAACAAACGCACTAGGATTTAGCAGAAACCGACAAGTCTTAAGTCGAGATGTAACCCCAAGCACTGGAGTTGGCTCTGTCGGAATGTCTGTAAATGCAACAGCCCTAATGATATCGCGACTTAACATTGAACTCGGTTCGAGATAGGAAAGATTAATCAGCGTGCTTGGGGAATATGTTTAATAGTCATGATCCGTTAGTGTAATAAGTGAGCAAAATTTAACGCTGCAAAGACGTTTTAGGAGCGTTAGCATAGTCGTGAAAAGCAACTATCAGCCTGTCATCTCTGTCCCCCTTTCCATCTATCCGTCTGCCCGCAGGTATCGGCAGCGCTCGCACTGGACGAATTTCCTTGAAACTTTTATACAATTTTCCATATTTGTTCAAAATCGCGAAAAATTTCAGGCATTTCACATGAAGACTTAAATACGTTTTATTGTCCTGGCAGTATAAAGCACCAGGAAAGAGTTCTGTTTGAGTGAAGTGTTATCAGGATATTAGGCTGGTGGAGGAGGTATTAAAATTACACAAACGCGCCAAAATGTCACGTGCTACGTACTTCGTTTATCGTAATATATAATTGATATGACCAAAGGAAATTTTGACGTTTTGCTGACCGTGCATCTCAGTATATTTATCTCTAATTAACCAACTTGATGCACAAAATTTTCGTTTTACAATAAGTTTGTTTCATGCCTCTACATGTTTTGAGCACATTTGCTCATCATCAGGAGGTCAAAATTACATTAGACAGCCTGTGGTATCATCACATCTATAGGTGGCCGTCTCGTGCGCAGGTTGTGTACAGTACAGAAACCAGTGCACGAGAGGGCCACCTATAGGTGTGATGATACCATAGGCTGTGTAATGCAATTTTGACCTCCTGATGATGATCACATGTGCTCGAAACATGTAGAGGCATGAAATATACTTATTGTGAAACAAAAAGTTTGTGCATCAAGTTGGTTAATTACTGAGATAAATAAACTAGTGAAATTTGTTTATTAAACATCTTTCTTATATACAGAGAAGAAAACACACATGCAGCTGTACCGTTTCTGATAGTTTTCTTTTTGTCCCTAACGATTCTTATTGGAAAAGAGTTTTATTTGTGCATTTTTAAATAACACGATGAAATCAAATAGGAAATTTAATCATCTGTATAGACGAGGACAACCGTGAACCGTTACAGTCTTCCCGTTTATTGATTGTGTGTTTGAACTTTAAATTAGGGTTTATATCTCGCTCGTTTTCAATGATATATAAGAATAAATTGAAATAGAAGGTATAGATCCAATAAATACAAAAGGATTAATCTGTTTCATATTCTGAAAGTATAAAAACTATAATCGAAGTAAACAATTTAATATTTGTATTTCGCTGTAATGGAAGAGCAGCATTACAAGTGTATGATAAATTTAATCAGAGTTCCGAAAAATCCGTTTTCTAAATAATAGTCAAAATACTATTGAAAGTGTTTCCATTAGTGAATCCGCTTAACGTTTGTGCGTAGAGCCATCGAATGCTGTTCGGTGTCGTGCACTAATGGACATGTAATATTTAGCTGCCGTTTACAACGCTTCTTATGGCAATCAATATGTCAGTTTGTAAAATTTAATATCCAGAGAACTGCTCAAGATAATGCACATGTCACGTAGTGCGCGCTTTGGCATTAGTCGTTACTGGCTTTCAATTTAAACATGTCTTTATATGTTCATATAAGTACTGGAATTTTTAGCAGTAACCTTTCATAATCCAATTAGTCGTTCTCGGCCTACTTCCCTGTCTACAGCCTATCCATAAATTGACAGGGTACGAAAGGAAAAATGCGATCAGGTGGTCTTACTTTTAATCTCTTAGATCTCAGTGATGCCGCTTTTTAATACTCGTAATCTCTGTATTCTGTTCACAAAGTGTTAATGTAACTCCCAGCATAAACATTTATTTTCTTGAAAAGGTTCAATACATCTGTATTTGGAATAAACGTGTCATATGTATACTTTTACCTAGAATCTGAATTTTTACATAACGTTTTCATGTATTCCGTGCCTCAAAGCGCCAAGAGAACAGCCTGTTTCATCGTAACATCAGAAAAAAGTCTATGTTTCTCTGATCGATGCAGAAACACACGACTGTGTATGTAGGTGGAAATATGTACACAGGAGGGTAGAGGGTGCAAGATGGGAGGTTGAAGTGATACTTGACAAACCGACTGAAATCTCTCCGTGGTTCTTTGCATTCAAGTAGACCTCTAACACATTTATGTTGGGAAATAATTAAATAATTCCTATTATTGCTCTACAAGCTCAGAGACTGTGTACCCGAATCAAAATATGATTTACCATTCTTCCTTCTATTTTATATAAGTATACTACATGCAAACCTCTAGTTTATGTCACATGTCAGATGACCCTTTAGCCTCTTCCTATTTGAGCTCGTTTTATGATATATCTCAGAGTGTTACGAAATTATAGTTGTGTGGTTAAAGCTAAATATTCCGAAATTTTCTGAAAAAAACCTTATGAAATTACTCTGCTGTGTTCTACGTGTATCTCCCTTTCAACTTCTAAATCAGATGACCGCATAGCACGACACTTGTTTTGAAAGTTCCGTTGTGGATGCCACACCAATATTGTTACTTTAATTAAAAATAAAAAAAGATGAACGAAAGCAGTTTGTATGAGGAAATGTCCCAAAAATTAATTAATTTAGGATCTGGAATGACGTATAGTGTATGAAGTGTGATGTATAAAGTAACTTGGAACCGTACGCAACATTGCTTATTGTAATTGTTTTCTAGACTATAAAATAACAATCATGGTTTGCGCTAAAATTTTATTTACGTTTGGTCTCCAGGTGGTAACTAAAGGAGGATTGGAACTAGGATGTCAGATGTGGTACGATGATAGACCATGTTCGTACCTAAATTTCTAGTATGAAACACTATCAGTAGCTCAGTAACTGCCAGGTGAAAATCTTTAAATTAATATCCGAAAAAGTTAGTGTGAAGAAAACGAGTGATTGAGTAATATGTTTCTTCAAAACTAAATAAAATTACAATAATAATAATTATAATAATATCCATAGGGAAACAAATCTATACAGTAAGAAGGTGGATTTTACCAGAAGTTATCTCTTCTCCATGTAATATTATAAAATATCTGCATAAATATGACCTTTCAAATTTGTTTAACCAAGTACTTGTATTCAATTTTCAGTCTTCCGTGTCTTCTACATGCTTTGCCTATCTCAGATTTCATGATTTATTGACCCTACAATTTTACACAAAGAGTACATATTAATATTTCCCTTTTTATTTCACCTTAACGATGCACTTTATAATGTGTGTCGCATGGGGTTAAAATTCATATTTCTTGGAATTTTTGTACGCCATACACTCACAAATTATGATCTTTTTAAAGTGAGACAAAAAATACCGCAATCATATAATAGCAGGTAAAATCACAGTATACATTTCAGACTTCAGGTGGTGCAATTGTATCCTTCAGATATCAAGTTTTAATTTGAAACTTTCTATCAATTCTTTGTGATGAAAAGATTTAGTCTACTAAGCTACACTCTTCTTTTCAAAATAACATTTTTGGTTATATTAATTAATAGTCTGAAGACAAGGTGTCTGAATTTCTGCGCCAGTCAGACGAACGATTTTTATGCACAGCATGCGTTACTGCCATCTAGCTATAAAGGGTGATATATCGACGAAAATTAGCAGACCTGACACATTATGGAAGCGCTTAGCGTTTACAAGCAATAACAGCAATCACTCATCCCTCAACCCCTTTCCATCCTCTCCTCCCTCTAATCGTATCGTCCCGCACCCTCTCCACTAGCGGAACTGTCGACATGGCTTCAGTGTTGAAACTCGCCCCCTCGATCATCATTTCATCCTTTTCCGCAGAGAATGAGGGAGGTGAATTTCTAGTCCAGATCCGTATCCCTTCAACACCTTTGCTCCGCTCCACTGCCGTATTCAAATCTCACAGTGAGCAACTGTAATTCATGTTCTTACAAGATTCAAGAACCAAATTTAATGATAAGAGCGAACCAAGAACCACCAGATTAATAACTGGCGGTTTGCCACTACAAAACAAACATTCCTCGGGGTTTCCTTAAGTTTTCTGTTCCATGCATTCTTGTAGATACCTCTGAAATATACCATCTAAATTCACATATATTTTAATATAACAATATATTTGCCACATTCCTCCTATATGTTTCGGTGTGTTATACGTTATCTTCAGGGAGGGCTACTCGTATTTCTCCTCAAAGTCATATGTTTTTTATATGTTGTCTATGCAAATCACCATACAAAACAATACTGTAACAACATGTGGTTTTGAGCAGAAATTCGAACAGCCCTCCCTGAAGATAATGTGTAACACCGAAATTGCAGGAGGAATGTGGTAATTATATAGTTATATTAACATATATGTGCATTTAGGTTGTATATTGGCAGAGATATCCCTCGGGGTGTTTACATAATATTCCGACTGCATATCATTTACATATGGAGCAACTGTGGTGCTGCAGACACGTCTCATATTAACTTTGCAGGTGCAGTGAAGGCGATCGCTTCCTCCTTGCTATACAACAAACCAACCTATAATTTACACTTGTTTGCATTGTTTTCCTAATATAATTGTGTCACCATGGCGTGGGTTTTCCTGCCGTTATTTTGAGAATGGTCTTTCTTATTACGTCCGGGCTTTGTTTCTTTTTTCTCACTAACGTATTCTGGATCACTCAGGTATACTCATCTGTGGAGCCGAGATAATTCATAATTGTCTACAAATGGCGAAGGATACACGCAGTCTCATCATGTTAGGTTTTAAATATTTTTGTTTCGCATTTTCATTCGTACATGCATAAATGTTAGTATCAGTCAAATTCAGCTTTACTAATGTGATAGACAAGTGTGACAACGGCCGTGCTATGATTAGGCGCGTGTTCGAGTTATTATATCAACAAGGTGAATGAAGGCTCTTATTCTTCATGAGACTCGATTTTAAAAGTAAGAAGCTCAGTTCCTTTATTTTATGACTGTTGATTTAATTCCTTTCTATCAACTTTCTGAGTTCTCTCTTGGCTTACATTTTTACCGCAACCTTCAGTGTGCTCAGAGTATTGTTCGTAAACAGGTGGGTTATATGAGTGTTGTGTAAAAGGCAAACATTACCACGACTTGGGCATAAATATGAAATGACCACTGTACCGCTGCTTTTAGTACTTAAATATCGACAAATGAAATAATGACCGTAGCAGTGATAAATGCTCATGTTGGAACATGAATTTCAAATTTGTTTTCCAGTATGGAAATCGTATTAAACACCTTTGAGGCCACCCATCCTTTCTAAAATGAAGTGTAGTCGGTGATAATGAAGTACACTGCAGTCTCTTTCATTTTGATCTAGCCAGCTGAGAGGGCATGGTTTTAACACCTCTTGCGATTAGGATGGGGGAAAAGAGAAAGGCTGTTTAGATGTGACAACACTTTGCCCTTCTGAAATGGGATTAGGCGTAACGCCGCAGCCTGCCTGACCCACTTCTGTTTTATTTGCTTCTACCACGCTGTGAAAATAAGGGCAGTCGCTGTGGTTCAGACATGCTGTGTTATTCATAACTCTTATCATTGCCTCGTAGATGTTGATTTCATTTAGGGTTTCTATTTTCGGATAAAATTTTATATAGCACTATAAATATTAATTTTGTGCCCACCAGATCAAAATCAACTTTTTATCAGGTGGGAGTTATATTTATTTCGTTGAATGGATTTGCAGAGCGCAGTACGTTATGACAAATGGTAAGGCAGGAGAAATCCGGAATTATAACATGCTGTCGGCCGGGGAAATTAGGGGATAAATAAAACGTAGCACTCATATTTATAATATATAAATTATTATTATTATTATTATCCTTGTTATCATCTTCATGCAGGGTATTTACAATTATATGCCTGAAAGAAACAATATTTCTAGTATATATATATATATTTTTTTTTTTTGCAGCTGTTCTGTATTTACAATTCATGCTACACATAATGTTATTTCGCCTGTGAAATACGTTATTATTATTATTATCATTATTATTATCATTATACGATATGGATGTCTCTTGTCACAGGCTTTTTCTTCCCGGTACTTCTCTTGAACCAGCGGTGATCCCCACCGCTCAGGCTTCAAGCTTCACACTGCAGTACTTTCCGTATTATGTGTG
>Ga0123357_10005184_pt1 | contig 15553 bp, 13 predicted proteins | sample TergutEmb28metaG_FD_89873 | JGI IMG/M metagenome (GOLD analysis project Ga0123357, IMG submission 89873) | Embiratermes neotenicus P4 segment gut microbial communities from Petit-Saut dam, French Guiana - Emb289 P4 | ecosystem: Host-associated > Arthropoda: Insects > Digestive system > Gut ... | reverse complement strand
TTTGCCCTGGTATAGGGTTTTACGGCCGGTAACGGAGCGCAGAGTCCGCGGGCCTCGGCCTGATCCAGAATGTAGTATACCGCATTATCCACGGGAACCGAAACATTTGTCTGTGCAAAAAGAAAACCGTTCCCCAAAAAAACAAAGACGAGAAGACCAACGATAGCGGTTTTGCGCATTAAAGCTCCATATAAAACTGGTTGCATAAAACCAGGATTTTAATTGATAATAATACTATGCGAAAATCAGCATTTAGTAAAGCTCAAGCAGGGCCAGCGCACTACATCACGCGGCCCAATGAATCGTTATTAGGTCAGAAACAGATCGGAAATAGCTTTCGGCTTCCTGCTTTTTCATTACCCTTTGCGTTCTTTGCGTTCTTTGCGTTCTTTGCGCCTTGGCGTGAGGTCCTTTCGAGTATTAATCTAAAAATACTTGGTTTATTACATAGTGCGCTGGTTCTGTGTTTTCCTCTTTTCTTTCTTGTCTTTTTTCTGTTGCCGCGGGTCGATTTGTTTCCTCTTCCTCCCCAAAAAATCCTCCAAAGCGATGACTGGGCGTATGACGCCCTCGCTACTCTTTCACGGGAACAGGGTAAGGTCTTCTTTGCGGATTCCCGGATCACCGTAGCGGAAATGCAAAGATACCTTGCCAATATTGACGCCAATACCCTTTCGCCGAGCGGCCTTGATATATACGACCGTCTTTCTTCTTATTTAAATTCCGAGCCCTGGATAAAATTTCAGTCAGACGCCGTTTCGCTCGGCCTTGACCTTGCCCTGCAGCCGGAATTGTACTATAAAACCAACGATAATGTTCCCTGGATATACGATAAATATTCCCGGAATCCCATTTTTGAGGCGCCTGCCGGTTTTTCATTCGGCCCCTGGATCACCGCCGAAATGGATCTCTACATAGGACAAAACGAGTACGCCGCGACCTTAAACAACAATTACAGTAACATCCCCCTGGACCCTGTTGCTCAAATGGATATTCACATTCCCAAGCGCGCCTACGTAAGCGCCGGGGTTCCCGTGGGTGAAGCCTCCGGCTTCAATTTCGCCATTGGCCTGGGCGATAATTTTTTTGGGAGAACGCAAACGGGGAGTATCATCATTTCGGAGTACCTGGAGCGCACTGTTTACGCCCAGGCTTCAATTTATTCCCCTTATTTTAAATACACCGCCCAGGTTCTCCAGTACAATGTAAACAAGTACCACTACATGCATTACCTTCAGGTGCGGCCCCACAGGACGGTTTCCGTTTCCATTGCCGAGGGAGTAATGGTAAACGCCCCCCTGGAACTTCGCTTTTTAAATCCGTTCACGATCTTTCACAGCTATGAATCGTACAAGACGTACACCGATTACAATGAAGATCTTGGGCATGTTCAGAGTGACGTCCCCCTTGAAGATCAATGGAACAATGGCGACCTTATCTATGATCCCAACGGCGATTCCCGTATAGGTTCCTATTTCGGCGCCAAAGTCGAATGGCAGCCCATACGGTACTTCCGGTTTTACGGGCTTTTAGTCTTTGATGTGTACGACCTTCCCATGAAAAAGCAGCATTGGATGGCGGGTCTTTTCCCTGACGCCGTTGGTTTTCAGGCCGGGACGGATTTTTCGTTTCCCGTTCAGGGCGGTTATTGGGAATTCGGGCTTGAAGGTGTATACACCTACCCCTATTTGTACATCATGTGGGACAAGGGCTGGTCTTTTTACAAGGAAGTCCCCGAGCTCGACGTAATGAAGAACCCTCCCCTCCGGTACTGGACCGGGACCCCTTTTGGCCCCGATTCAATTGCCGGTTCAGTTAAGGCAGGCTTTCGCTCCATGTCCGGATGGTACGCGGGCTTCTCCTTTGTATTTTCAGCCCAGGGGGCGCTGTCGGATCTTTCGATCTTTGATACCGATGAAAGCCTCTACAACACGTACCGGCCTTCCCATGTTGTTTGCGATGTGACGGTTCCCCCCACGGGGATACCAGTTTTTACCTATACCGCAAGCCTCCGCGGTGAATACAAGCCCAGGGAGTGGCTTAGTTTTTCCATGCAGCCGGGCTACAGAGTGGTTGTCAATACGAATCATGTGGAAGGAAGTATTGATCAGGGGTTTGAACTCGCCCTTTCCCTGCGTTTAAAACCTCCGGTAAACTAAAAATGTTAATTTTTGGTTAATTTATGCCGTCACCTTGTAACTTTTTTATATTTTGAGCATCCTATAAGCATGACCCTGGAAGAATTCAACGCCTGGTTCAAGACCAGATACCACCGTACCAGTTCAGCCCTTATCGCGGCCACCATGGTACTGGCGGATTTTTTCGGGGTAATGTTCTCCATCGGGGTTGGTTTTTTCTTTGTTAAAATATACTACATCCTGAATAATACCTGGGGCGGAATAAATTTTAAATCGTTTATTACCTACTGGCCGTATCTCCCCGTATTTGTCCTCATATTCTGGATTATGAAACTCTACCCCGGCGTCGCCCTTGCCCCGGCTGAAGAAACACGCGGGTTTACCATTGCCTCTTTCTTGGCGCACGGGGGCATTACGGTTTCCCATTATATTCAATACGACAAATTCGATTCAATTTACGTTGCGTTATTTATCAGTTTTGTTTTTTCCCCGGTTATTCTCATGATCTGCAGGGGCTTAATGCACTCCCTGCTTTCCCGCATAAAAATGCAGGGAATACCGGCCGTTATTTTCGGCGCCGGAACCACAGGCCAGCTTGTGATGGACAGGATGCTAAACGCGAAAAAAGTGGGATACACGCCTGTCCTTATCCTGGACAATACCCTGGGGAGCGGGGATTTCTACCGGGATATTCCCATTATCCACGATACCATGATCGGGCCGGAACTCGTGAGGCGCTACAATATCAAAATGGCGATTGTCGCCCTGCCAAACCTTAACCAGGCTGAGATGAAAAAGATGATAAATTTTTCAGTCTCGGCGTTCAGGTATAATGTGCTGATCCCTGATTTTTTTGGTATCAACAATATCTGGATGTCCGTGCGGGATTTTGGCGGAATTTTGGGTTTTGCCACAAGCCACCGGCTTAACATGTACTGGAACCTGGCGATAAAGCGTTTCCTGGATATTTTTTTTGTGGGCCTCGGCGGCCTCATCATTTCGCCCATATTGCTCTTGTTGGCCCTCGCGGTAAGGATAAGTTCCCGAGGCCCGGCGCTTTACGGTCACAGAAGACTTGGGCTTAACGGTAAATATTTTTACGCCTATAAATTCCGTTCGATGGTAGTAGGCGCCGATAAAAAACTCGAAAGTATTCTTGACGCGGATCCAAGGCTCAGGGAGGAATGGGAAGCAAGCCACAAACTCAAGGACGATCCCAGGGTAACAAAACTCGGGAAATTCCTCCGTAGGACAAGTTTTGACGAGTTTCCCCAGATCCTCAATATCCTGAAAGGTGAAATGAGCCTGGTTGGCCCCCGGCCGGTGACCGATCCTGAAATAGAAAAATATGGTGAAAATTCCCGGAGAATACTGACGGTAAAACCCGGCCTGACAGGGCTTTGGCAGGTATCGGGCAGGTCAGATACGGATTACGCTGAACGGGTGTCATACGATCTGTATTACATCCAGAGCTGGTCTGTTTGGCTTGATCTCTGGATCCTGTACCGTACGCCCGGAGCGATTATCAAAGGAAAGGGAGCTTATTGATGCATAAGCGTAAGTTCATTTTCTTTGTATTTTCTTTCTGTTTATTTGCTTTTATTATGCCGTGTACGGCCAGACCGGAAATACCCCAGGACGGTACTCAGCTCGCGAAACTCCGTTCTTTTGACGATCTTTTCCCCGGGCTTGGGGGGAGCCAAAAAAAGGCGGTCTTTGGCGAAGAAGGCTATATCCGTTCCCATGATAAAAACGAACCCTTTGAACTCGCGCCCGCTCCCGCTTCGGGGATAGAGATTGCAGGCGATCTAATGAAAACACAAGTCTCCTACCTGGCCGAATCCCTTCTCGTTATCCCCTATTCCACTAAAGTCCTTGACAGGCTTGACGCGTACAACGCCCTGGGCAGGATTAAGGATCTAAAGGGCCGGCTTTACCATTCCTTTACGAGGAAGCAGGATGTTCCGCTTTTTGAAGACGCCACACGCCTGGATAACGCGAAAAGAACGAACTCTATCGCCGATCCGCCTCCCGCGGCGGCGCTTCCCCAGTCCGAAACAGTGTATATGCGCCTCAAGGACGTGAATTTCGGCAATACCTATTACCGGGGCGACATGAGCGCCGGCCCCTACGGTGTAACTTACCGGCTTTCGAATTTTAAAACAATCACCTATCTGATCTTTACGGTGATGAAGGAGGAAAAATTTTCAGCGGTGCTCTACCTGGAACCGCTTAGGGAAGGAATGCTCGTTTACAGTGTCGCCGGCGCAGATGCGTCGGACTTTATCGCTTCAAAAATCGATATTCCTTCAGCCATAGAGAAACGTCTCGCGGTCTTTATTGGATGGATCGGTGACGGTCTTAAACTTGCAAAGTAGAGGCAAAATAAATTATAATGAATCAAGGAGACCATATTGAAAAAGTTTTTTTATTTAACAGCCGTTGTGATCCTGCTTGGAATGGGGATCTCATGCAAGAAAGCAGAAAACACAAATGTAATTATTTACACCAGCACTGAGGATTTCCGTACAGAGCACATGCAGCAACTGCTAAAGGAAAAATTTCCAAACTACAATATCACACTGCAGGTACTGTCAACGGGGAACCACGCGGCAAAACTAAAAGCTGAAGGAGCCCAAACAGAAGCCGATATTTCTCTGAATCTTGAAACCGGTTATGTCGAGGAACTTCAGGATATGTTCGCCGATCTTTCTTCGTACGACCTTTCGCATTTTCTCCCCGACCTTGTCCCGGCTTCCAAACGTTACCTGCCCTGGGATAAATCATCCGGGGCCATCGTCATTAACCGTTCAAAACTGGAAGCCGCGGGACTTCCAATTCCCGCCTCGTATCAGGATTTACTGAACCCGGCCTACAAGGGCCTCATTTCCATGCCAAACCCAAAGACCTCCGGTACAGGCTACATGTTTCTGGTAAGCCTCATCAACGCGTGGGGTGAAGACACGGCGTTTGCCTATTTTGACCGTCTTGCGGAAAATATACTGCAATTCACTACTTCAGGTTCCGGACCGGTGAACGCGCTTATCCAGGGCGAGGTAGATATAGGACTTGGTATGACCCTAACCGCAGTCCAGGCCATAAATACCAAGGGTATGCCCCTGGAAATACTTTTCTTCGCGGAGGGCGCGCCCAGTATTACCACCAGCTTTGGCATTATCAAAGGCAAAGAAAACAGGCCCGTAGTAAAGGAGGTTTTCCAATATATCATGACAAAAGTTGTGGGTGACGATAAGGAACTCTACTGTCCGGAACCGGTAATGGTGAATCAGACCAATAACATCGCCAACTATCCCAAAACCATACCGTACGCAAAAATGGACGGCGTTTTCGATATAGCCCTGAAAGACAGACTCATGGCAAAATGGAAATATTAAAGGCAAAGCTTTCCCAAAGTAAAGGCATTGGTATAAGCGCACAGGAGGCTTGGTGGCTGTAAAACTTGAGATTCAAAATCTGACCCGCAGTTTTAACCGTCAGGAAGTTCTGCATGGACTTAATTTTACGGTAAATGACGGGGAGTTCCTTTCTATACTAGGGCCTTCAGGCTGCGGGAAAACCACGATCCTGCGTATACTCATCGGGCTTCTGCCCCCCAGTTCCGGCCGAATCCTGAAAGACGGAAACGATATTACCGCCCTGCCCCCTTCAAAACGCAATATGGGCATAGTTTTTCAGAACTACGCCCTTTTTCAGAACATGAGCGTGCTGGGCAACGTGGAATACGCGCTGAGATTTAACAGGGAATCGAAACCCCGTTCCCGGCTCATTGCCGAAAACATCATTGAGCAGGTTGGACTTTCGGAGCACATAAATAAAAAGCCCTACAAATTATCCGGAGGGCAGCAGCAGCGGGTCGCCATAGCGCGGACTCTTGCTCTGAACCCGGAGATCATCCTGTTCGACGAACCAATGTCGGCCCTTGACGCCGCGACGCGGCTCCTGCTGCGGGACGAGATCAAACGCATACAGGAAAAGTTTCATTCTACGATGATCTATATTACCCACGATCAGGAGGAGGCCTTTGCCCTCTCCGACCGTATCATGGTGATGGACAACGGGACAATACAGCAGCTTGATACGCCCGAGGCCATTGTCGCCAACCCCGCCAATTCCTATGTCCGGGAATTTGTCATCGATAACCTCCACCGGAAAATTAATTCCCTGGTCAAATTTGTAAAACCAGGCGATTCGGACAACAAGCTGCTCTCGAGCATCTGGAGCAAAATCCAGTCCCTGGTCCAATACCTAAAACCCGGCGACACGGCTTCGGGGTCAACATCAAATCAGCCGGAAAATAAAAAATGAGCGGTACTTTCCATCGTTCCGGTTTCGTCAAGCTGCTGTTGGGCGTATTTTTCCTCGTCACCGTAATCTGCCCGTTAGCCGTCATGCTAATGAACATGGCCGGTTCCGACGTATCCGCTGTCCTCAGGCTGCCCCGCTTTAAAGAGTCACTGTTTAATTCAATCTGCGCCGCGGGTACGGCAACGGTAATCGCGATAATACTCGCGTGGGTTTTTGCCGTCTGCGTTGTCCGTACAAATATCCCCTTCCGGGGACTGTTCACGGTTTTTGTTACCCTGCCCATGCTCATCCCCTCCATCTCACACGGTATGGGACTGGTGCTCCTTTTGGGATCGAACGGCATTCTAACCAGACTCCTGGGTCTTTCCCGTAACATTTACGGCTTCCACGGTATCGTGATTGGTTCGGTATTTTACGCGTTCCCCGTCGCCTTCCTCATGCTTTCGGATATCCTGAAATATGAGGATGGCGCGCCGTACGAAGCTGCGGAGGTACTCGGGATTCCCAGGGTGAATCAATTTTTTTCCGTTACGTTTCCGTATCTCAGGAAACCCCTTATTTCGGTGATATTTGCTGTTTTTACCCTGATAATTACCGATTACGGCGTCCCGCTGATAATTGGCGGCATGTATATTACCCTGCCGGTATTGATGTACCAGGAAGTAATCGGCCTTCTGAATTTCAGCCGCGGGAGTGTAATAGGTTCATTTCTCCTTATTCCCGCGGTAATCGCCTTTTTGTTCGACCTCTTTAACCGCGACCGGGCAAACCAGAATTTTGTAGTGCAGGAGAAGGCAAAGAGGGAAAACAAGCTGCGCGACGCCCTTGCCTCCTGTTATGTGACCGTAATTTGCATAATTATCGCCCTGCCTGTCGCCGTCTTCGCGGTTCTTACCTTCATCAAAAGTTACCCGGTAGACATGGGCCTGTCTTTTCATAATATCGCCAAAACCATGAACATGGGCGCGGGACGGTACCTCGTCAATTCGCTCGTCATTGCCGCCTTTGTTTCAATTGTCGGAACCATACTGTCATGGTTCACCGCTTATTTCACATCCCGTACGAAGGGCAAATCCTCACGAATGCTGCACCTTGTGTCCATTACGTCACTTGCAATTCCGGGAATGGTACTGGGCATTTCCTACGCGCTGTTTTTTAAAGGCTCCTTTTTCTACAGCAGCATTGCCATGCTGATCCTGGTAAACACCATTCACTTCATGGCCTCGCCCTACCTCATGGCGTACAATTCGCTGGGAAAACTGAACATCAATCTGGAAGATGTAGGCCGTACTCTCGGCATCAGCCGTTTCAGGATAATCCTCGACGTTCTTGTACCGCAGACAAAAATTACCATCATGGAAATGGTTTCCTACTTTTTTGTGAATTCCATGATGACCATCTCCGCGGTATCATTTTTAAGCAATTCCCGGGACAAGCCAATTTCCCTCATGATCACCCAATTTGAGGCCCAGCTCTTCCTTGAAGGCGCCGCTTTCGTTTCAGTCCTCATCCTTTGCGGTAACCTTGTCATAAAATGCGCCGTGTACGTAACAACCAGATTGATGAAGCAAAGGGCTTGATTTCTAAAGGCCTCTCGCAAAGACGCATCGAACCGAAAGTTCGCAAGAATTGCTCCAGGGCCAGCGTGCTATGTAAGAATTAAATCTCGCCAAGCCGCCAAGTCGCGAAGGATGGCTCGTAATTTCCCCATCACGCGGCCCAACGAATCGTATTTAGTTAAAAATGAACCGGAAATATCTTCCGGCTTATTATTTTTCCATAAACCTTTGCGTCTTTGCGCCTTCGCGAGAGGCCTTTTTGATTATAGATCTTAAAAATACTTGACTCATACATAGTGCGCTGGCCCTGCCATAAACTGCCTCTGTTAAAACTGCCTCTTGACTTTTCCTGGTTTTTCTGTCAAGTTACTTTTATCTGCGGCTGTCATATAACGGCTATTATCTCAGCCTTCCAAGCTGAAGACGTCGGTTCGACTCCGATCAGCCGCTGAATGTGGTATTTTTGACGTGCAGTCAAACCAAGGGCGGCTGGCTGTTCCAGTCAGCCGCTTAAAAAATTTTGAGGTAAAAATTTATTCTCGTTTGATAAATTATAATAAGCAAGCAAATTCCGGAGTCGAAACGGAGCGCTCCTGTAAGATTGCTAAGGCGTCAGCCTTGACCGGGAATGCCGGCGCAGGACGCGCCGGGGAGCGCGTAGGCGGCCTGTAAGGAGCAAACATGGATGTTTGCGACTGGAAGGCGACTCCGATCAGCCGCTGAATGTGGTATTTTTGACGTGCAGTCAAACCAAGGGCGGCTGGCTGTTCCAGTCAGCCGCTTAAAAAATTTTGAGGTAAAAAATTGTTCACGTTTGTAAATTTTTTTAAGCAAATAAATTCCGGAGTCGAAACGGAGCGCTCCTGTAAGATTGCTAAGGCGTCAGCCTTGACCGAAAATGTCGGTGCAGGACGCGCCGGGGAGGACTATTGACGCTTTTCATGCTTACGGGCAACAAAAAATATAGTAAGACCGAGTATAACTATTATAATTGAAATAATTAACTGGAATAGCATATTATTATCCTCCAATGATCCAGCGGCGGAGTATATCAATGATACTTAAAAACCCAAGGGCGCTTACCCCGGCGCCTGTTATTTTGAATATCGTCATAACCTTGTTTTCTGGTTTGTTTAACGTTTTCAAAATACCCTCCAGAGTCTTGTTGATATCGTCCAACTTCTCAGCGACTTTATCCACTATTCACCCCCCTATAGTATCGCTTATTTTTAGAATTTTTTCAACATAACGATATTAATTCCGTATCCTGTATTCCCCGTTTTCTTCGGCTACCAATAATTCACGGCAAAGGGCTTTCAGGGCGGTATCAAAATCCGCTTCTTTTGAGGGGACGTCCATGCGGGCGCGGAGTTGCTCCGCGCTTGCCTGCCCTCCGGCGATGAGGGCCCTGACAAGGCTGCCGCGGATCTGCCGTAAAGAACCGGAAAAGGCGCTTTGCCTCTTGTAGTGGGCGCTCTGGCGGGCGGGGTTGGGGCTGGTTTTTTTCAGGGTGGCGCCGTAGTCCATGAGGGCCCAATACCATTTACGGGGGTTACCTGCGTCAAGGGTTGATCCGATGACAGGAAGTATTTCCCTGTCCGTAATTCCTTCCTGACCCTGAAAAAAGAAATGAAGCATGACGGAGCGTATATTGGTTTCAATAAAAACCGAAGGGAAATTGTAGGCGAAACACGCTATTGCCCCGGCGGTATAGGGCCCAATACCGGGGAGTTCCCTTAAGGTTTCGGGGCTGGAGGGAACTACTCCGCCAAAATCCCGAACTATCGCCACGGCGCATTCCTTTAAATAACGGCCCCGCCTGTTATAACCCAGGCCGTTCCATTCCTTTAAAACTTCTTCAAACGGCGCGTTACCGAGCGCAGCCGGGGAAGGCCATTTTTCCATCCATCTTTTCCAGTACTCTATAACCCTTTCAGTCTGTGTCTGTTGAAGCATTATTTCCGATACCAAAATTCCCCAGGGGGCGAGGTTCTCCCGCCAGGGGAACGACCTGCCGGCTTTTTCATACGCGGAATAAATAAGCTTCCGGAATTCCCTGGGGCGCATTATTTCAGGAGTGTAATCTTTTTTTCACTTCGCCAATGATCATTTCGGTTATTTCAGTCGGGCTGATATTATCCGTATTGATAACCAAATCCGCAATGGAATAATCGTCATTGTTGATATTGTAGATCCGGAGGTAACGTTCGCTGTCCTGCTTGTCCCTGGCCGAAGTTATCTCCATTATGTGTTTGAGGCTGCCGCCCTCCCTGGCCATAATGCGTTTTGCCCTGATATCAGGCTGGGCGGTAAGGAACACTTTCAGATCCGCCTCAGGCAGCATCCATATTGCCAGGCGGGAGCCAAGGACACAGCCGCCGCCGTTCCTGGCCAATTCTACCTGGCGCCGGTCGACCTCTTTGTCCCAGTGGTCGTCATTTGCGGCCAGGGCAAGTACCTCTTCCATGCTTAGGCCTTTTTCTTTGGCCAGGCTGCGGAAGGTGAAATTGATAAAGTGCAGCCCCAGGGTATCCGCCAGCAGGCGGCTTACGGTTGTGTTGCCGCAGCCGCTCTTTCCTGAAATAGCGATCTTTACCTCAGCGATACTTTTGTTATTCGACATTTCTCAGCTGTTCCCTTATATTTTCCAAAGCGTTTTTCATTTCCACTACCGCCCGGCTTACGTCAAGCGCCTGCGTCTTGGAACCTATAGTGTTTACTTCCCGGTTTATCTCCTGGCAAAGAAAATCAAGCTTTTTCCCCGGACTGGGATTCCTTTCGGTTTCCGATCTGAATTCCGCAAGATGGGAGGAAAGCCTGGACAGTTCTTCTGAGATTGTATATTTCATGAGCAGTACCGCGGTTTCCGCGAGGATACGGTTTTCGTCGATACCGCTGCCGCCCAGGATCTCCGTGAACCGCTCGCGCAAATTTTCCTTTATGGCGAGTTCCAGTTCGGGAACCAGGGCGCTAATCATCTGAACGGATTTTTCAAGAATGGAGAGGTGGGAAAGTATATTTTCTTCGGTATGTTTCCCCTCACGTGCGCGCTCGGCTTCAAATCGATCCGCAGCGGAGGCAAGTACAGGCTCAACCAAAAGGCGGTAACGTTCAGCGTCTCTGGCCGTTTCGGTTTCCAGCACGCCTTCAAGGCCCAGCAGCGTCCCAAGGCCGGGTTTTTCCTTTATGCCAAGCTTTTTGGCCAGGGCCTCTATCGCCGTCTTGTACGCGGCTGCGGCTTTTTCATTGATGGTGACGGAAAGATCCTGGTTGTGCTCCTTGATCCTGACGCTAGCCTCAATTTTCCCCCGCATAAAGCGGGCGCTGATATACTCGCGCAGCTCCGGCTCAAGGGATGGAAGCCAGGGGGGGAGGTAAATTGAAAGATCCAAAAATCTGTTGTTGTACCCTTTTATTTCCACCGAGACAGTGGTATTTTCATTGGCTGATTCACAGTAGGCGTAGCCGGTCATACTTTTCATGCGGAACCTTCCCTGACCGTATCGAAGAGTTCTTTGCCCAGTTTCCAGTTATCGCCTGCGCCCATGGTAATAAAAAGATCCCCCCGCCTTAGTATGCCCTTTACGAGCTCCACGCCGTCAAGCGGCTCATCAACATAAAAAACCCGTTCCCCGCCCAATATTTCCCTGGCTATATCAAAAAGCGTTCTGCCGCTGACCCCTCCCTCATAGTGCTCACGGGCGGAAGCGTAGATTTTATGGAGGATTAACAGATCAGCTTTTTCAAACGAAGACGCAAATTCGTCAAGTAGCGCCGCGGTTCTGGTATAGGTATGGGACATGAAACTCAGTACAAGCCTCCGTTCGGGATAAAACTCCCTGAGGCCCGCCAGGGTTGTTCTGATGGCCGTCGGGTGGTGGCCGTAATCATCCATAAAGAGAATTCCCCCCGCTTCCCCCAAGATCTCCGAGCGCCGCTTGGAGCCTGAGAATTCTTCCAGCGCCTTTCGCAGGCCTTCCCTTCTCGAATCGTTCCAGCCGTCATTGTTTCCGTTCCCGAATTCCTTCGTTACGAGCAGTGAGGTTAGCGCGACAGCTGCCGCGGCGTTGAGGGCGGTATGCCTTCCGGGTATGCGAATCGCGAGTTCATCCGGGAAGGCGCCCAGGCGCATGATAACCCTTTCATTTTGAACCTTAAACATTTCTATCCTGTAAGCTCCGGACGCGCTGAAACCGTAGGGGATAAGGGTAATATTAGGTCTTTCCTTCTGTAGGATAAGGGCGACTTCGGAGGCGCCGGGGTCATCGGCGCAGTAAATTAGCTCGCCGCCAGAAGGGAGCAGCCTTCCGTATTCAATAAACGCGTCCCTGATATCTTCATAATGGGGGTAATAATCCTGATGATCGCTTTCCACACTGGTCAGGATTATCCTTTGGGGGTGGAAAGAAAGAAAATGCCTGCGGTACTCGCAGGTCTCGGCGATGAAATATTTTTCACCCAGGCTCAGGGTTGAGCGGCCGCCGAAAGCGCCCACCGCGCTTCCCGCGAGGATGCGGGCGGGAAGTCCCACTCCCCGGATAAGCGTTCCGGCAATGGCGGTAGTGGTAGTTTTCCCGTGGACGCCGGTAATGCCGGAAGAATCAAAACCCGCCGAATACGCGCCCAAAGCATCGGTATATTTGCAGATGGGAATATGACGCTCCTGGGCTTCGGCCATCTCGGGGTTTGTTTCAAATGAATAGGCGGCTGAATAAATTATCAGATCCGGGGTATCCTTCCCCTGTCCAATGTGGGCGGCCTCAAAAGATTCATGGTAAGGGATACTGAGGTTTTTCAGGATTGCGTCGGTGTAAAACACCTCGTCCCGGTCTGAGCCGGACACAACGATCCCCTGGTTATGCATCAATTCGGCCAGGGCGCACATTCCGGTACCCTTGATACCGATAAAGTATACCTTTGCGCCCTTTTTGAAATCCATAATATATTGTATATAGAAATATATGATAACTTCAACACCTTCCATTACTTCCGGCTTCAGCGGTTCTTCCGATGTCTACAACTGGCTTTCCGCCTTCACCAATATTGAGCGGGGGCAGACGTTGAGGAGCTTCCGCCTTGACCGCATGAACGCCCTCGCGGATCTGGCGGGCAGGCCGGAAAAATGCGCTCCCGCGATTCATGTCGCCGGTTCAAAAGGGAAGGGATCGGTAACCGGGATGATAGCCGCCATTCTTGAAACTTCCGGAATCAGGACCGCGCGTTATGCCTCACCCCATGTGTACGATTTCAGGGAAAGGATCACGATGGGCAGCAATTTCTTTGATGAAGCCATTTACGCGGCCGCGGGAAATGAGCTTAAAAGAATTGTGGATGATCTTCCCCTATCGCCTTTCTGGAACCTTTTCTCCGCCCAGTTCGATGAAGGAGAAGCGCCAAGTTTTTTTGAACTCATGACCCTATGGTTTTTTCTCTGCGCCCGCCACGTCCGCTGCGGCGCGATGGCTGTTGAAACAGGTATGGGAGGAAGGCTTGACGCCACGAACATACTGGATCCCCTTGTTTCGGTTATCACCCTCATTGAGCTGGAGCATACCGAATACCTGGGGAATACCATTGCCGCTATCGCCGGGGAAAAGGCGGGGATAATCAAGGGCGGGCGGCCATTGATACTGGCCGCGCAGACTGGCGAGGCCCTGGAAGTTTTCAGGGAACATACAGCCCGAAAAAAAAGCCCCCTGCTTTACTTCCCCGGCTGCGCGGAACTGGACAATATCCATGTGATGCGGGAAGGGACTTTGTTCGACCTCAAAATAGTTCCCGAAACCTTCCCCCGGCTCTTCGTACCCATTCCCGGCGAAGTCCAGGCGTACAATGCCGGCCTCGCGGTTCTCGCCGTGAGAACCGCCTATCCCGGTATCGGGTGTGAACATATAAAAGAAGGCCTCGCGGGGTTTACACTGCCCGCCAGGTTTGAACGAATGCCCGGTGAGCCGCAGGTGGTCATTGACGGCGCCCATACAAAACGCAGTATCGCCATGTGCCTTGAAACTTTTACCGCCCTGTACGGTAAAGGCGGTATCCTTGTCTTCGGATGCGCCGCGGGAAAAGATGTCTTTTCAATGGCGGATCTCTGCGTTCCGCTCTTTTCACGGATAATCATCACCACCCCGGGGACGTTCAAGAAAAGCGATCCGGAAATGATATTTAATACTTTCTGTACGGAAGCGGGCAAATTAAACGTCCAGCCTGAAATTATTTTTATCCCCGATACCAATGCGGCGATCAACAAAAGCATAAACCTTGCCCTTGAAAAAAAGCTTCCGGTATTGGGAACAGGCTCTTTTTATCTTGCGGGAGAAATAAAGGCAGTCTGTAGCGCGTTCCGTTAAATATCATCCAGAGCGAGGGGCGGGATGGAATAAGTTCGCCTGATTCCCGATGACGGAACAATGAGTGAAATGGAATTGGCCCTTAAGGCAAGAAGGCCTTTACCAAAAGAAAGCCCGCCGTAAAGATCGTCATTAAGAATGGGGAGGCCCATCCAGGCAAGGTGGCAGCGTATCTGGTGTCTGAATCCCCGGTATATCTTGAGTCGCAAAAAAGTAACGCCGTGCGGAAGCGGTCGGGTTTCAATAATTTCCGTGATGTACGGGTTCCCTCCGTCAAGAACAATATCCCGGTGCGCCTCATCAGTCATCACGGGCCGCACCGCCTTCCTTCCGTACCCAAAAGCCCGGAACGCGCTTTTTACGCTGAACGGCGCAGGATCATTGTGTGCAGGTTTCTCCAGGGGAAAGCCGGGGAGAAGCGTTTTACCGGCCGACGCCAGAGCGCAGTACTCCTTGACGATATCCCCTTCCATTTGCTGTTCAATCAAAGCGTCCATAGTCCGCTGAGTTCTGGCCATAAGAAGCAGGCCCTGGGTTTCGAAGTCCAGCCGGTGAAGGAGCCCTCCCTCCCCTGCCCGCCTGCCGGGCAATTCCGCGATTTCAGGAAATTTCCTGGTACACCAGCCAAGAAGGTTGTCACTGGGCGAACGGGCCAAAGGCGCCGAATGCATTCTGGGCGGTTTATACACAATGAGAAAATCTTTTTCCGCGGTGAGAACCTGGGGCTTTAAAATATTTTTCACGGAAAGATACACGGCGGACATTTTTGAAGGATAGCAGAAGTGGGGAGTAGGGAATAGGGAGTGGGGAATAGGGAATAGGGAATTGTTGTTAGCAGACTTTGTATGAAACCAGCAATCAACGCTTGAAAGCATAATCCCCGTTCCCCGTTCCCCATTCCCTATTCCCCACCCCCCACACAACTTCCCTGAAACGCTCCGGAAGCGGAGTTTTGAACGTTATGATATCCAAATGCTCCGGAAGTATCAGCGAGAGGCTTTTTGCGTGGAGCATGAGGGAGGCTTTGGAGAAATGCTGATCCTGGCAGCCATAAATGGGATCGCCGAGGATAGGATTACCCAGGTACTTGAGATGAACACGGATTTGATGGGTTCTTCCGGTTTTGGGCCTGAGCAGGAGGAGTGAATAGTTGCCGTAAGAACGGATAAATTTATAGCAG
>Ga0123357_10005183_pt1 | contig 15554 bp, 4 predicted proteins | sample TergutEmb28metaG_FD_89873 | JGI IMG/M metagenome (GOLD analysis project Ga0123357, IMG submission 89873) | Embiratermes neotenicus P4 segment gut microbial communities from Petit-Saut dam, French Guiana - Emb289 P4 | ecosystem: Host-associated > Arthropoda: Insects > Digestive system > Gut ... | reverse complement strand
GTTACGTTGTGGTATGGCTGTGGTGGTGTGGTATCCGTATGCAGGCTGAGGCAGTGCCTCAGCCTGCATACGGATACCACACCACCACAGCCATACCACAACGTAACTCCAACACACATCTAACTAGATCAATGTAACCCACGAAATAACTCAATACATAAGTCGCAAGCTCCTGAGGATGGATGTATTAACATCCGAAACATGTTGAGCATTAAGTAAAGAAACAATAAAGCAAGTGACATCATATTGGTCTCTCTTTATTCAACTCAGCGTATAATTTACCGATCCTTCGGGACAACTTATCAGTCCCATCTTCAAGGATCAAGAATCCTTAAAGATAGGACCGGTAGGTTGTCCCGAAACGTCGGTAAAGAATTGCCACTATTCGCTGCGTGATTTCCCAGAAGAGCGCAGATCTCATCGACTTCGCGGCCGAACCCCAAAGTCACACAAAACGCAAAACGCTCCGAGTGCAGTTCAAACTTATATCCCAGTTTTGTACCTGGACAGACGGCGAAGATACTGATGGCAGACGGCTGTAATGTCTATATTGTATTTACGCTACAGTTGCCTATACATTTACTATGCCACGGGGTAGACTATTAGCGATTCCATTTCCGGCAGGGGCAACACTTCTCTCACTCGTCCAAACCAGCTCTGGGGACCACCCAGTCTCCTACTGACACAGCGCAAAGATACTTTCCCTGGTTAAGGCACGCAGGACGTGAAGTCGAATCACCACCATCTAGTGAAGAGGTTAAGAATGCGTGGAGTTTTACCTATTCCCCATCTGCATGCTTTCAAGGTGTGGACAGACTCATTTCTCTCCCCGTTTACCAATACCAGTCCCAGACACCGTTCCGCTATTTCTTAACCTAATCTATTTATCGAAAAAATAAAAGCTGTGTTTGTTTCTAATATTGTTACGTTAAGTTTCAAGAGACATCGAGATGATTCAAGGTTATCATGGCGTTGAATATTACAACAGTTCTCCTGGAATGTGACGTCGTATAGTCTAGTAGAAAGAATCTTACACCCTGCCTGAATAGATGAAATATATTAAAACAAAACATTTCTACTTTTTTATATACAGTGGAACTAACAGAGAACAGCAAAATGTCAGGTATTATGCAATTTCCTCTGTCTTCTTGCCAATATGTACAGCGGCCGAGACTGTTAAAACATTGTACAAGCACTGCGTTAGATTTTGTACCTCTGATTCGATTTCTCACTCCCAGTTCTGTTTTTCAGGCAACCAGTAAAATTTAATTTCTCAATTTGAATGTTATTTCTCATTCAAAGATTTAGGTGTCACATACTTTAACATTGGTAAGTTAAGTTAAGTTAAGCAATAACTTCCCGTGCGAAGAATGGTTATTTCTGATTGTCCTGTGTAATTATGCAAGTTACTAATATAAGTTGTGGGCCGGGTAGTGTAGTCGGTACAGCGACTGGCTACGTGCTGGACGGTCCGGGGATCGAGATTTTCCGCACCTGTCCCGACCGGCCCTGGAGCCCACCTAGCCTCCTGCACAATCGGTGCCGGGTCTTTCCCGGGGGTAAAGTGCGGCCGGGGCGTGACGCTGACCCCTCACCCCCTTCTAGTGCCGCGGTCGTGGAAGAGTAGAGCTATACCTCTACTCCCCCTATAGGCCTACCGCCTGTACAGAACCTCAGTGCCTGTACAAGGGTGCACTTTAACTTTACTAACGTAAGGTGTGTTTACCTTTCTGTCTTACATGTACATAACAGCATGGAACACTATCTTATATCCTGAATAGTTTTAAAATAAAAAGCCAAATTATTACTTAATTTGTCCGTTTGTAAGTTATTAAAAGATTTGCTGCATCATACATCGATTTGCACATATAAAAGTTAATTATTTTGCAACAATGACGAAGAGCAGAAGCTCCTTGTGTGAATCTTGCGTGCCACTATTTGAAGACAGTCTACTGACCTTGTGGGCCAGAAAACAGGATGTACTAATGAGGCGTTTCAGCCTGCACTGACCGATGTACTGGTTCATTTCAGGAACAGCGAAATAATCATTGAGTTCTTGTCAGGTATTTGAGAACAAAGTCTGAATAGAGAAACAGATAAATCTAAATGGCGATACAAACTAGTGGAGTAGAAGAACAACAACTTTGTCAAATTTACCTTCTGGAATAGTATAAACATCTTCGCATGTGGTAGGATAAACTTGGGAATAAAGGAAAAGATGAAATAAAAGAAGAAAAACAAGTATGAAGAGGACACAAAAAACCTTGAAAATAACATTTCTTTTTTTCCATCTGTGCATGAACAAACAATACAAATCACAATAGTTTTTCAAAGGTAGCTTGTAGAAAGAACACGTTTTATGCATGTGATAATTGCTACAGGTAAGTTCGTAACTGCTGCTGTGTGCTTTTCTTCACCTTGTAACTGACCTTACAGACTCATGTCTCGTGCCATGGAGTTTAAGAGTTGCTGATTCAAGCTTAGCCGTCATGTGGGTTTAATAACGTTAAGATAAAAAATGTGCGGACTGTTAGATTGAGGAACGTTGCGGACAGACACTGGAATTAAGCTGTGTAAGTGCACGTGGGAATTGTAAAATAGTCTAAATTTTATGTTTTGTTGACCTGCATCTCGTTATAATCGTGTAAAGAAAAACCAACTTGATGCACAACTCATTCTCAGTATATTTCGTCAACATCTACATGTTTCGGGCGTATCTAGACCCATCATCAGGAGGTATAACCGTATGTATACAATAATTGGTAATTATTATTCTTGTTAGATGGCTGTCTGTTGTCCTGGTTGGATTGGATCAAGTTCGTTTTTCGTTAAACAATTTTACAGTAGTCCTTCGAAGCCGGATACGTAATTTACTGCAGTCCAGAAATTTGTTTCCTACCTCGCAGGAAACAGAGTACACCTCCATTTAACCCTTAACACGCTAACGTGGAAAATATGGTGAGCTCCTAATAATGCCAGCGGATGGCAGATGGGATTTAACTCGGCGTTTAAAGGGTTAAAGCCTATCTGTTTATTTTCTTCAAGGAAATATTCCTTTTGTTGAGAGATTCACACGTAACAAAAGAAATTTGTAACCAAAGTGAAATATTGGAATGTGTGTAGCTACTATTGTGCTTTCACGTATTCAAACAGTTTGCGAAGGAAATACGAAATAAAATAAATTTCACTTGGAAGACAAGAACCAAAGTACAATTATCTCCTTCCTTCATACGTCGGAACGTGAATAACAGAAATGATATGTGGCTTCAGTTGAGCGGAACGCGCAAGTAAGTCTGTGAAACTTGCGTTACGGCAATGTTCAAAGGCCTATTGTCAGATTCGTTTAAAAATAATTAAGAGTTTATCATTAAACTATTAAATAAAAACATAAATTAAAAAACACTCCTCTTTATCATCAGAATTAAGAATTTATAAATACTGACGTAACCAAAATTTAACAGAATATCACACAGCACAATGAAAACTCTGAAGTTGAAAGGTGTATTTAAAGCAAATGTAAGCCTACTTTAATATGTTCAAATGTCTATACACGAAATACTTCTTTAATGTCCTTACATTGTATTATAAGTGAAGCCATGAAAACGTAGAAAATATGGCAAATCGCCACGGGATGGACGGACGGGCCGCGGGGCTCCAATTCTCGATGGAGGTGAGATATTTTCTTTCCTCCATACCCGTCTGGATGAGCCCTGGGGGCCACCCATCCTCCTGTACAATGAGTAGTGGGGTTCATTCTCAAGGATAAAGTGGAGGGGTGTGGCGCTGAGCACATCTCGCGTCGAGGTTAAGAATGGGTAAAGCTATATCTCAACTCCCCCTCTGTGCCAGTAGTGGCGTGTTATGGGGTGACCTTGGCTTTTTATGTGTTGTAAAATTTATGAAATTGGGTTACAGTAAATGAAATTCTTAATACATTACTTTCTATCATAACATCGGGAATTTACTATAACTATAATTTTAACGAATGAAATTCACACATGTTTAAGACTTCATTGTTTTCAGGTACTGTAAATAAAATATATAAAAAATGCTGGAAAATGTCCTGTGAGTAAACAATTTAATGTAGGATTTAAATTTATTTTGCAATACGTTAACCTTTTCTTGTAGGGTATTTTTACCAGTGCATATTGTTACCAGTGCATGTTGTTACCTGTGCATGTTATTACCAGTGCATATTGTTACCAGTGCATATTGTTACCAGTGCATATTGCTACCAGTACATATTTTTACCAGTACATATTGTTACCAGTGCATATTGTTACCAGTGCATATTGTTGCCAGTACATATTTTTAACAGTGCATATTGTTACCAGTGCACATTTTTACTAGTGCATATTGTTACCAGTACATATTGTTACCAGTGCATGTTGTTACCAGTGCATGTTGTTACCAGTACATATTGTTACCAGTACATATTGTTACCAGTACATATTTTTACCAGTACATATTGTTACCAGTACATATTTTTATACTTCAATCGACTGCTATTTTGTTTTCCTTTCAGAACTACCTCCATCGTCAATAAGACACGCGGTTGTCACATCGTCCTTAATTAATAGCCTAGGGATGGAGATAAGATTTGCATTAACACTGGTGAGTGTCTTTATTGTTGCACCGTGCATTTCGTAGAGTCACTTTAATTAGCATACCAACCAACGAACTTACATAAAATTTCACATTAAAACACTTAAAACCGCTCCAACATGTTTCGATCCTAAGATCATCTTCAGGGAGCTATGTTGTTCCTTGCTAAAGTCACATATCAAAAACACTCACTAATTAATTTCCTTATGTTAACAGTGTGCTGTGGCATACTGTGGCATACTGTGAGGTTAGCAAGGAACAGCGTAGCTCCGTGAAGATGATCTTAGGATCGAAACATGTTGGAGCGATTTTAAGTGTTTTAATGTGAAATTTTATGTAAGTGCGTTGGTTGGTGTGCTAATTAAGGTGACTGGTGAGTGTCTTTGTTTTAAGCTAAATACAGTCGGTTGTCCAGTTTTACCGGTATAGCAGAAGTATTTCCTGACTCATTTTGTGTATTCAGTATGGAAAAACAATTTAGCACACATTAATAACAAAAGTAACTACTTTATTTTAAAAGTTTAATATAAGCCGTAGATTGTAATTGTGGTTACTAAGGATCATACATCAGTCATTGTTTGAAACACTGCAGTAATATAACACACTTTAATGACAATAATGTAGTCTAATACTGGTTAGACCAGAAAATTGTACTGGTGCACGTGTGTGTACCACATGTCTTAGTATTAAAAAGCCTCGACGTTTTACTGACTGGGCAAAATTATTTTTTCTACTGATTCTGAAAATTATCAGTGATTATTCAGCGAAACAGTTTTAACACACTTGTGTTTCTAATGGCTGTTAGAGTATTTCTGTGAAGCAGGAACTTAATTTTTATATAAGAGTTGCGTAGACATCAGGTTAACTTTCTGTCATAAACATAATTACCTGGGCAGTTTGAAGGCTGTAAATGAAACAATGAAAGTACTTTTCTTTCTCCCTTCTACAAAATATGCCAAAGAGTACCACTTCTGGGACTTCAAGGCTTTTGGGATGTGACGCTTCGTCTTTGTGCGAGTATTTACCGACATTTTAAATAATCTTTTTCTTTACTCTCAGAGACTCTTTACCCTGAAGACGGAGGCACTAAAAACTTTCGAAATGTCGGTAACTATTTGTCAAACGAAATAACTTTGCAGATCAGAAGAATCGCTTTTGTTGGTAGGTCACCAGGCTTCGCCAATTTTTTTTATTGGAATTTTGAAGATATAATAAGTATGGGACATTAATGAAGCGATACTGATAAGGGAAAAGAGAAGTACTCGGAGAAAACCTATCTCGGGGCCACATAGTGCACCGCAAATCACATTGTAAATTGTCCAGCCTCGACCCAATCCGCCGCAGTGACAGGCCAATGAACAAGCGCCTGAGCAATGGCACGTAGTTTACGGCCTGGACTCTGTCTAAATAGTACAACAAAAATGTTCTTATTTCCGTTCACTAGGCTTGATACCTCTTCATTACAAAGTACAACACTTTAATATCGTAAGAAACATAACTGCTGTTTGTTCTAAGAATTACAAGAACTCATAAGCGGCCCTACACTGTGTGGGAAAAGTGCAGAGTTTAATGTTAATCTGGCTACAAAGGGTTAATTGATATTTCCATCACTAGACAGCTAGAAGGAATGCCGCTTATACTGCTCAGAGTGGTAGTCTGCATTATCACGTTCTGCCATAAGGTTAAGTTCTTAAATGCACTTCTGTGGATTGTTCGTGGCGGCAACTTAACGTTTATAGATAGAAAACTGATTTCTTGCATGACTATAGATTTTTATCGGCATCTTTCAGAGGCAAAAACTCTCTTTACCTTCCCCCTAGGAACACTTCAAATACAAGGCTCGATTCCCATTGCAGCTTGCCAGCAATTCTCATTCTTTAAGCAAATATACAAACGTTAAATTGTAATGACTGGACATAAAAATAAAGTATATAACAATTTATTTAACTGTTCTTGTACTATGCATTTCGGTTTTACTTGTTCTTGTGTTCGTAAAGTCTAAATGCTTGAAGAAAAAAGAAAAGGTCAAAATAAAAAAAAAATATCGTACCTAAAACTTGAGTTGCTTTTGTGTTTGATTAAGCGCCGTATCTTGAGAAGTATGGGGGGGGGGAGTGAATGTTAGATTCATGTATTATTAACCTTGGTTATGCGTAGGGCTGACAGCCTTACCACCTTCATGTGCCAATTGTCTTGAAATCTGGGGGCCTCAACGTCTTTGTACCCTCAGGGCCTGTCCAGGCCTGTACAGGGACTGTTTTACTCTTTACTTGTGACACAAGTGTTCAGCTTCATGCCTCGGCTACTATAACCTAGTACTCAGTTCGTAGAAGCCAGTGGGACCCCAAAGCGATACGGATGCTATAGAGACAAGTCTGTAAACTTTTCGGTAACAGAACCGTGGTTAGCCGTTACTTTGACAGTCAAGACGCTGTGGAAGACGGAAAAATCTCTGCTCCAGTCTTGAATCGAAAACCGATTCCCCCTTTCTTTCCAGCCCATAATTAATTCCGCTTTGTGATGTTAAAAGAGCGTTTATTGTTTTAAAAACACACTCTTACTTGTCTTCACAGGCAGATGCGCGTAAAAGTATAGTAAGACAGGACACGGTATTCAGTACCAGTATCGGCATGCCGACGAATGTATCTGTCAACTGCACACAATTTGCAGTGCAGCAAATGTGACTATACTGCTGAATGTGGAAACTTTTCCGGATTGTCTTTCGTACTCTTACTATGCTGTCAAACCGACGTTGTTTAGATAATCATGAAAGTTCAAGTTTTCTAAAATATTGCATCGGTTGGACGGGAAAATATTTACCAAAGTTTGGGGGAAGCGTAGATCTTGACCCTATAGAGGCAGGAACCAATGTACTCCGAAACGTTGGTGACAACCAGTCCAAATGACGTAACATCACAGAAGACTAGAAACCTAAGCAGCACTGTTGTGAGAACCTTTAACTTCGCCTGGAGAGAATTGTTTAAAATAAACTGCCGAATAATACAGTACAGGAATATTACTTATTAGTTCGATACGAACCTTTCAGAAGAAATCTCTGCCTCCTTATTCAGAGTAACTGAAAGTGGAGGAAGGATGAATCTCTGAAACAGTGGCATTTATATTCCAGCATACACGGCGTCATAACCCAGAAGATCGCAATATGAATACTGCAGGCATATCTGCCTCGAATTTGACAAAAAAAAAAACGGACTGCTAATCGAACTGTCTGTAACTCTTCGATTTTTGGCGCTACAGACCACAGCGACCGAGGGCTTCTCACTAACCTGATTTATGAATCGTGTAAGCATTTGGTAGGATTTCTTGGACGGAGGACCGGCCCGCAGTCCTTGTATCAACACAGGATAACACACGCACTAAATACAAACCAAATGCTGAAGCTGGATTCAGACTTTACTTAATCAGAAGAAGAAGCTGGGTCTTCCTTTAAAACACATAAAGCTTCTTACGTGCAGCTATGGATATGAACTCCTACACAACATTGCACGACGTCTAAAATTTTTCTAGTGTCATGATTAGCGGCCCTGAATCCATGCTCGTGGTCAACATCAGAGCGTCCTATGGTTCACGGCCCATTTGTTGTTGTGTTTTATTCATAAAACGACTGTGTATTCACTGCCTCCTGTACTCGGTATATTTTATTGATATTTAGATGTTCCTTAGCCAAATGACTTGTTGCACTTTTCTCATGCAGCTCAAGATACGGAAGTGATTAATAACGAAGAGGTTAGAATAAATTTACATTAAATGGGAGTTCCTTAGTGCGAACAGCAAAGGAATTATATGTAATGTTCTGGCATGTGACTGTACAGTGCTTTGTCCAAAAGTAGATGACATTTGTAATTTACCAAGAAGTCCATATACTTTCAAATTTTCCTGGGCACGTCAGGAAGAGAGACGATGGAATGGAGGTATTGCTCCACGCAGTGTTAAACTCCGCACCTAAGTAAGTGGTTAAATTCACACCGCTGACTTTTAACCACGACGGAAAGAGCTCTCCATCACCATTCAATAACACAGTGAGTGAACCGGAAACCGAAGCGCGATTCCTCTGAAACCGGATAAGTAGGTCCATAATTTCAAGCAGCCTACAATTAATATCATGCCTATCGCGTCCCTGAATTAGGTATATGCTTTATTAGGAACATAATAAAATGGGCAACTGGAAATGAGTGTCTGAATGAGGCGATGACACAGATTGCAGCGTAATGAATAGGACAGTGGCTGTACATCAGACGATGACACAGATTGCTGTAACATGAATACAGCTGAGGGTCTATATCGGGCGATCACACGGATTGCAGTATAATGACTAGAACTGAAAGCATGAATCAGGCCATGACTCAGATAGCAGTTTAACTACCAGAGCTTCCCTGTAACACACAAAAATTCATAATTTAAATACTTGGATGGGCTTTTAAAAACTCTTGTGAAATATCCAGAAATGAGATTCTCACAGCGGTGTCGGTGAACGTCAGATCTCCGGAACATGACCTAATGTTGACTGGCAAAGAGTTACCGACCGGTCGGAGAATCTTTTCCCATCCACTTTCAGGGTGTAATCACTCATTCTTCTTGAATTGCTTAGCGCTTAAATATAGAGGCGTCGATCTCCCCAGGTACGTCCATGTATATTTACCAGTCTACACGGCGTCATATGAGAGAAGAATTGGATCCGATATTAACAAATTATTTAGGCTTTCATCATCATCATCATCATCATCGGCTCTACAGCCCTGGGTGGGCCTTGGCCTCTTCAAACAAATGTCTCCAGCGTCCTCTATCCTGGGCATCTGCCCGCCAATTTCTACAACCCAGTTTCCTTGTGTCTTCCTCCACCCACGTAAACCCACCTTAATTTCGGTCGGCCACGTCCTCGGTTACCTCCAGGCTTTGTCCACAATATCTTTTGAGGTAATTCGTCCTCATCCATTCGCACAACATGGCCCGCCCACCTCACTCTACTGGATTTTATTACGTTAACTATGTTTGGTTCACTGTAAAGCTCTTCCAGTTCTCTATTGTACCGCTTCCGCCACTGCCCTCCCTCGCATATCGGACCAAATATTTAGGTTTTACAAGAACCAATATACTCCTGCGTCTTATCAGAATATTCATACGCACTGCATAATAAGAAGTTGACACTGTAACTGTTGATTTACTTGTGTGTGTGCAACTTGGCTTCTTAAACCAATGGCAAAGCAAAATTTATGAGTAACACAAAACAGCAGGCAGGAAAAATTTTCTGGACTTAACAAAACTAATAGGAGACCAGAGAAAACTACATAGCAAGGATCGTCATGTTTTGTGCTCTATGCCAGATACTAGCCGGGGAAAAAATCGAGAATCTTGAGAAGATTTGGAAGTATAAGTCACAATTGGCGAGATTATAAACTTATATTCCATATATAATCGGCAATTCTTGAGGGAAAATATCGTATTTGAGATTTGGAATTTTTGAAGAATACATTATCTAAGCTGTTTTAAATCACGTGTGACAGGCTGACTTTGGCTCAGGATAAGGTCCAGTGGCGAGCTGCTATACATGTTGTGATGAATAAATTTTCTGATTTCATAAAGGACGAGTTGATCGGCTATTCGCTTCTTAAAAGGCTTCCGAAGAGCTAGCAATCAGAATGAGAGTATCTTCCATTAGGCCTACTTAATACCCTTGTTTGAGTGAGAGAGTGAGTCACATGCCGAATACCACGGACGGGATAAATTTGATAAAAACTTTATTCCAATGAAGTATGTGCTGAGGCCGGAGCAACAGTTTTTAGGCCTTTCACAAAATTGCGAAAAACGACTATTTGCTCCGTCATGTTCGTCCGCCCATCCGTCCTTCCGCATAGAACAACCCGGCTGTCACTGGTAGAATTTTCATGAAATTTGTTATTAGAATATTTTTTTAAAAATCTTTCGAGAAATTTTAAATTTCATTAAAATCTGACAAGAATAACGGTCACTTTCCATGAAGACCTCTGCACATTTATGTTCATATCTCGCTCATTCTTCTTATAATAAGAAACATTTCAGACAAAGGCTGTAGAGAATTTCCAAGCATACATATTTTGTTCAATTTTTTTTTCTCGAAAATATTACCTTTTATGGGGTAATGTGGAAAAATACTCTGCAGCCAGACAGACCACAGGTGACAATACGGCGCATGTGCATTGCATGCAGTATAACTAAGGCTACAAACAAATACTCGAAATATGTAATAATCTTCGCTTTTCCACTGCGACAATAGTTGCAAGAAAGTGCCCCATTGTTACGCTATACGTACAGTACATTGCCTGATTTGTGAGTGAGAGTGAGTGCGTGCCTGTGGTGTACGATCTGTAGATGAAGAAGAGGCTGAGAATAGAGAATATAATACAATATCGCACAATTAAATTACAACTCTCCTAAAGAAGAAACTAACTCTTGCTTTGATCTAAGAATGATTTCGTCCTTTAACAAATTAATCATAGGAATTCCGATGTAGAAAAGGTCATATGACCACCCGTTTATTCTATTCCTTCACGAATCTCACAGGGAACAATGCAATGCGGTAAGCATTAAAACCCTAGCCTAGAAATTTCACATTCAGAGGACCGTGCATCGTAATATATTCTTATAATAAAACCGACGAGCTGCACTAATTTCTCAAATTTATTTTAGGAATAGAACTCTACATGTTTCGGACAGTTTCTGTGTCCATCATCAGCAGTCCAGTACTGTACACACAGCAATAGGTGTATGTCATACAGGTTATGCTGACTGCTTGCTAGCGGCATCAGGATCCCACTAGCAAGCAGTCAACATAACCTGTATGACATATACCTATTGCCGTGTGTGCAGTACTGGACTCCTGATGATGGACAGAGAAACTGTCCGAAACCTGTAGAGTTCTATTCCTAAAATAAATTTGAGAATTTAGTGCATATCGTTGGTTTTATTATAAGAACCCAGCCTAGAAAGTAGTAGATGCTATACTTTCATTAGAAAACCCTCAAAGTGTTATTATATGCTACGTTTCAGTTACTATACAAGTGCTCAATACGAACTGAAGTATTTCTCTGGAATGTAGTAGCATTTTAAACCCGATCATAATTTTGTAATTTTAGTTGTGCCCGTCTTCGGTGTGAGAGCAACTTCTCTTCATTCTGTATTCTGAAGGGTGCTGCCATCTCTGTAACATGTCAACACAAGAACCATAACACGTCCGTTGTGCAACATAGTAAATGCTCAATTGTCTCTCCTGTTTTCTCTCTTAGTTCAGAGAAAATTTGAAAGCCCGGTAAACAAGGAAATCCCAATCTAGAACAAAGTCGATATTCAAATGTTTTTGCGAGAAGCTCATAATATGGAACTTACGCCCACATTCGTTGGAAATATTTTTTTTTTATCATATATGGCAAAGCCTACGTCATAGTTATCCCAAATAATAATCCCAAAATATTAAGCTTTAATTTTTACTTTTTCGATGAGTTATCGTTGTCTTAGGCAGTGAGACAGGCACGCGTTCTACTTTAGTGTTCACAATATAGACTTCCAATTTACTCCGATGGAAATGTGAGGCGCGAAAAAAGTGTGAACTTCCACGTAGGCCTATGTGGCAAAATATTGAATATTTGGAGATTGCTCTGTAGTAGGAAGTTTTTTTATTTCCTTCCTCGGTAGAAAATTACAGGCCCTTCAAAGCTTTCACTGATTTGTAGACGTATGTGTTATGCATAAAATAGCTTTATACGCACCGTAAATACAAATGGGATAGAAGTCGAATAGCGAACGTACTCGTATATTTCTTGAAATATTAAAACTTCAGCCCAAAGGTTTTCGCAAATTTTCTGTTGTACTTATCTGACAAAAGACTTTCTTTTAAAAAATTTAATCATTAATTTTGAACACACAATTTTGTGACACATTTATTGATGAAAGAGAAGTACCCCTTCTTCTCCCAGGTATGGTTTTCCTAAATGTTGACATCATACCATGTAGCTTCTAACACTGTCAAGAGAGCGTGGCACTCAGACAAAGAAATTCCACCTTTACTTGTGTAACTGACAAAAGATTGGGTTCGAGGATTCGATTCACATCGTAGAACGCACACGATAACCGCACAGCACTTGGACAGTCGTGAATTAAGTTTTATGTTGTTTTTGTGCGTTCTCCGTTGGATTCGTGGTAGTAACAATGGACTAAAGAAGCTACATTCTACATATAATAGATTAACCAGCGTTTTTGATCAAGTGTTTTTACAGCGTTACATTTGTGGTGTGTTCTTGTCACCTACTGTGATTGGCTATGTTTGGGAAAATCTGCGTTACCTTTTTTACTTCCCCCCCCCCCCATGAAAGGCAGCTAAATGTCTTACATACATGGATAGACACGCTATTTTTCTTACTGCTAAGAATTTCTTCTACCAACATATTTTCTAACGTTAAGAAAATCTTCTGAGATACAGAATTACGTAACTTGGACCATTTAACAAGCTTAAAGTACCACTCCCATCGTTTATGCTCTACACGTATAAAATAAATTGAAGTGTGAAGATAAAAAGTAGGGAAGAAGTAAAAGATGAGACAGAGAGAGAGAGAGAGAGAGAGAGAGAGAGAGGGAGGGAGGGAAAATAAATGAGAGGGAAGCACAAAAAGAAATGCATGTGATACAAATCCGAGCACTGGTACGTCTTCCCCTCTCTTTCACATCTGTTTTTATTCCTGCAGAAAGAGAAGACGAAGTATTCTCATTCCCGACTCATGAGAAGGTCTCATTCCAATTACAAATTTGAAGTCTTGGATCCAGTTTAGGGGATTCGGTATTGACATCCATCTCAAGAATAGCACGACATTCCCAAAGGCAAAGAATATCTTGACAAAGTTTGCTACAAAATACTTTATTCGTCATTAATTCTTTTCCTTGGGGGGAGGCTTATGTTGGAAGGCAACGTTTTGCGTCCCTTGGCAACATGCATCAAATAAATAGTTCTATTTTAGATCTGGGAAATTTTATGTGAATGTTTTTTCTCGAATAAATGAGAGACAATTGGTCTGGTATGTAGTAGCAAGAATTTACACTTTCTTTCGAAAAAAAAAACTTTCATTTTTGCAAAATCTTTCGGACAAATCTAATGATTTATTCAAAGCGCCAATGTCCATTTCTCATAATTTTCACGTGAGACATCTCCGTTGTGTTGTTAAATAGTATATTAAATTGCAAAATATATATTCTAACACAATTGAGTTGTGTTAGGCTATATATTTTACAATTTAATATACTATTCATTTATCACTTCTCTTTTATATAACAGCGGTCTCACTATCTCACGCTATGTAGTGTAGATACTGTAACGAATAGTGAATAATTAATTGAAAAGGGTATGGAAGGAAGCCGTTATTGCTTACTCTGAGGCATTGTGTCAGGTTTTTGCTGGGGGAGAGTGAATTAAATCACGGAATCTTATGTTTATTGGACCGTGCATCATTGTAATAGTCGAAGAATAAAAAACCAACTTGATGTCACTAGCTATTTTATTTCACTTCTTATGTGCTCAACATGTTTTGGACATTAATATATCCATCATCAGGAGCTTGCGACTTTGCTGTTGAATTAGCACATCGGTTGTTTTGTTCTCGGTTCGTTGTGTGTTGGAGATTTGGTGCGGTTCGGTTTGAGTGTTATCCGTGTTACAGGCTGAAGCACAACGAACCGAGAACACAACAGCTGATGTGGTAATTCAACACAATAGTCACAAGCTCCTGATGATGGATATATTAATGTCCGAAATATGTTGAGCACATGAGAAGTGAAATAAAATAACTAGTGACATTGAGTTGGTCTTTTATTCTTCAACTAATTACCGGAAGTATCACCCATTATAGCCAACTTTGGAAAGTGCTTCGAACTCAAGACCTATGGAAAAATCGACACGAGTGCTAACCGGCAGGCCACGTTGTTCCATCTGCCCTCCTGTTGGTCTGTTCGGCTGTTACAACCCACAATTTATATATGTGATATTTTCGCAGTGGTAATTAATCGAACCACTTCTAAATGCGAGGCAAATCCTCTACTCTTTTTTCTCATATGTTACTTTTTATGTACCGTACACCTTGTTTTGTCTGCTTGCTTATTCTGTAAGCAAAACGCATGTGGAGTCGCAGCGTATTTCCGCTGCTAAGTAACGAATGACATATGGGTGGACATTTTTGAGTGATTATTTTTCATATTTCAGTTGGCTTGGCGTCGGTTAGCGTTCTGAAGCGGCCGATTTACACCGCGAGATGCATATCGGTGTTCCTGTCATGCTTCCTTTTTCTTTTAAGTTTCTGGTTAAACAAATGACAAGAGACATTTGTTGGCTCTTACACTGCGGTTAGCAAGCGACAAGGAGTAAAGCCGGAATCCAAACTCCTTCGTTACGAAATTGGAAAGCAAAGAAGTTAATTCCCCCGGATTTGACAGAAGGGGCAAAAAGAAGACGAGTGTCCTTATTACAGAAGTGAAGGCTGAGATAGTTCAGTAAATGCAGTGACTAAGCTAAAACAGGAAGAAACTAGTTCGAATACTGGTAGAGTCCGAGTTTCTACTTTCCGTTCGTGTTCACTGTGTACACATCAGCTGTAAGGCCTACTTAGACTCCACTTCATTTAGTACCGTGGATAAAGCGGTCGGGACGTGAGGCTGACCACTCACCTCTTACTAGTACGTAGGTTAAGAAGGCGTGGATCCAATTTTCTATGCACCTTCTTGGAGTTTTGCTTAATTAAGCACGGGACAAGCTTATCTATTTTACTGAAGATAAATAGATATAGGATTGTAATTTGTTCCTTTTTGGATAATTCCCCGGCGTCTGAGTTCTAATTGCCGACGTTTCGGAACTCACTATCGGTTCCATCTTCATAGGCAGGTGAATGAAGTATACTTCATTCACCTGCCTATGAAGATGG